>ERZ842401.5561-NODE-5561-length-13900-cov-3.672084_pt1 | contig 13900 bp, 11 predicted proteins | sample MGYA00521270_ERZ842401 | MGnify/ENA primary metagenome ERZ842401 (study PRJEB31892, sample SAMEA3878208) | bioreactor metagenome | biome: Moose rumen | place: Sweden | collected 2011-10 | study: EMG produced TPA metagenomics assembly of the PRJEB12797 data set... | reverse complement strand
CGCATTTTATGAAAGCAAGCTTTCAAAAATGCTCCTTTTTAGAGGTTCCCTTATATATAGACATTATAGCAAGTACTATGCATATAGCAACCATAAATATCTTATCTCTAACTCCAGATAATAAAGTAATCGCAGGTACGAAGATTATAGAACTTGCGTTCATGACTAGATGCATGATCATCGTATAAGTAAGATTGGCATATCTATATCTTACATAACCAAGAAAGATGCCTGCAAAAAAAGCATATATACCTTGTGTAAGATTCATATGCACAAATGCAAAAACTAAACTAGTAAATATTATAGAAAATATTTCTCCTTTCAATATATATGCCGATCCAAACATAAAGCCTCTAAATATATATTCTTCAACAATTGGTATTAGGACAGCAACCATTACTAATCCGACACCCATACCATACTTTTCTACTGTATCAAAGATCTGTTCTGCAACACCATTATCATCAACAACTGGCATATACATGAGAACTATATTGCCGATGATACATATTGAAAATGCTAGCGGTATCACGTAAAGTGCTTTTCTTACTCTAAAAGGATCTTCTTTTATCTCATATATCCTCTTAAATCTTCTATAAAGTGGAAAAAATATAACCACTATAAAGGCACTCGCTATCCCTTGGACAAAAAACGAATTGATATTTGATGGATTAGTTAAGTCTATAGTTCCAGAAATCATTCCTACTGACTCATAGGCGAAAAGCGTGATAAAAGTTATGCCTACATATATGAGAAATGGCACTACCATGCCGTCAAGTATAATTTTAATCTTTTTCATCATTATACTTTATCTTCCTCCTTGCCTTAGGTAGATTACTATCATCAAGCAGTGTTGCCATAGTCACTACTTCTTCCCCATATTTCTCATTAATCTTTTCTACAACACTCTCCAACTTCTCGATTTTTTCATCTTTCATATAGTTATCTAGTATATTAAGTTCTACAGGTTCATCATCGGGTACAAGATACATTGTACCAACTGTTACATTTCTAACTGGCTTATGCCAATCATATTTTTCTTTAAAAAGCTCATATGCATGTTTTGCGATACTCATAGCACTCTGCTCCGTAGTCTTAAGTTTCCTTCTATATTGTTGCCACATGAGTTCGCTATCTCTTATACTTACCGATATGCCACCCGCTCTTAGGTTCTTACTTCTAAGTTTCCACGCTATCTCTTGAGTGAGCATAAGCATCGTCTTCCACACATCCTCCTCTGTCTCCAAATCCTTAACTGTAGTTATCCCATGGCTTATTGATTTTACTTCTTCTATCTCGTCATACTTTGATACTGGGTCATCATCAAGACCATTCGCTGCATTATAGAGGCTTATCCCATTTTTGCCAAGGAGTTGTTCGAGTCTTTCTACTTTCTCATTAGCAAGGTCACCTACTGTATTGATAAAATATTTATTAAGTAATTTCTCTGTCCTCCTACCGACACCTATTATACTTGATACCGGCAGTGGCCATACAATTTTTTTGAAATTAGATTTTGAGATAATAGTTGTCGCATCTGGTTTTTTAAGATCTGACCCAAGCTTTGCGAAAGTCTTGGTGAATGATACTCCAACCGATATGGTAAGTCCTAGTTCTTTCTTTATAGTCTCTCTTAGTTCATCTGCAATCTTAGCAGGCTTGCCAAAAAGTCTAATTGATTCTGTTACATCAAGCCAGCATTCATCAAGTCCCATTGGCTCTATATAGTCTGTATATCGACCATATATTTCTTTGGCTCTCATCGAATATTCAGAATACTTCTCATAATGTGGCTTATCAACAATCACTACATCAGGACACTTTTTTCTTATTTTCCAGACAGGATCTCCGACTGTTATGCCATATTCTCTCGCCTTATAATTTCTTGCCACAACAATGCCGTGTCGTTCTTTCTCATCACCACACACGGCTACTGGTTTATCCTTTATGCTTGGGTCAAGCACACACTCAACAGAAGAATAGAAATTATTCATATCGCAATGTAAAATTGATCTTTCCATCTATTTGATTACTAATTCTACTGGACAATGATCTGACCCATATATCTCATTATGTATCTTAACTTCTTTTACACGCTTCATAAAATTATCAGACACTATAAAATAATCTATCCTCCAACCAGTATTATTCTCTCTCGCATTAGCTCTATAAGACCACCAGGTGTACTCTATCTTTTTAGGATACAAAGTTCTATATGCATCTTTAAAATCTTTTTTTATAAGTTCACTCATCATAGCCCTCTCTTCATCCGAAAAGCCAGGCATACCAACGTTAGATTTTGGATTCTTAAGATCTATCTCTTCATGAGCCACATTCATATCTCCACAGTACACAATCGGTTTTTTCTTATCAAGCTTTTTTAGATATTTTAATATCTTCTTTTCCCAGTCAGTCCTAAAATCAAGTCTCTTAAGTTCTGGCTGTGCATTTGGCACATAGGCATTGACTAAGTAGAAATCTTCAAACTCAAGAGTTATAGCCCTTCCCTCATCATCATGTGATGGGCTTCCTATACCATAAGATATAGATAAGGGCTCTATCTTTGATAAAATTGCTGTCCCACTATAACCTTTTTTCCTAGCAAAACTATAATACTTATAAGCTTTAAGCTTTTCAAACTCTACCGGTATCTGCTCTTTTTGAAGCTTTGTCTCTTGTAAGCAAAATACATCTGCTTTCAAATTTTTATATGAGTCAAGAAAGTCTTTCTTTAAAACTGCTCTTAACCCATTAACATTCCAGGTTACAATCTTCATATATTTTTTTATCCTTTATAATATTTTTCTCAATATATAATTGAGGAAGGCCTTCTGTCTTCATTATCTCATATATTCTCATAGCTATCTCAATGGTTATCTGGTCAGGCTCCCATAGATCTTTGTCATTAATGATGATTCCTTCTATCTTAAGGCTTTTAAAATCTTCTATAAGATTTCTGACTGTGCAGCTATCTTTTGGGTACTTTGTGCCTGAGAGTAAAGTCCTTACAAGATCTTCTTTATCTTCAAAGATATATCCTGCTATGTCCTTTATCTCATCTTTTATGTTGTTATTTCTAAAAAGATTAATTCCTATGCCCATTATAACCGCACTATGTTTTATGAGATTTCTGCAAAGTATCCCACACACCTTTTTATCTCGATAATATAGGTCATTGACCCACTTTATAGCAAGTTCCAATCCAAATACTTCATAGAAGAACTTATATACGGCCACAGCAACCTTCTGCGTGATATATTCTAATTCCTTTTTATCATTATAGAAATGTAGCATCGTAAAATAGATCCCTACATTGTTATCTGATATAAAAGAGCGTCCATTAGTTCCATGGCCATTGGTCTGGTGCTTTGTAACAAGTATTTTATCTTTATTTAGAAGGCCACTTTCAACTTCTCTTGTAAGATAGTCATTCGTGGAATCAACGCTAGCTATTTTTTCAAATTTAAAATTAATCATTTTTGTTTATGAGATTTGTTACATCAAAATTAAGAACAAAGTTAAAAAATGGATTGTCGCCAAATCGCTTACATAGGTTAAATATAGCTCTTATTATGATCTTCGATATGTAAGCAGATATAAAACCTACTAAGATTCCAACCATACAATCGCTAAAGTAATGATGCATAAGATAACATCTTGACATAACCATCAATGCTATAGATACTATGCCTATGTTTTTAATCAGTTTTCTTGATTTCTTTGCGCTCGTTATATATAGCGATACAAAAAATGCAGTAATTCCTATCGTATGACCAGATGGCATGCTATAGCCATCATCTTTATATGCACCAGCCATAGTCCAATAATCTTGAAAAAGATTACTTGCAGTATATGGTCTCATTCTCATGAAGAACGGCTTCATCACATAATCAGAAACTATAAATCCGATGAATATGGCAAATATAATAGTTGCTCCTATCCACCTTGTCTTCTTTCTAAGACAAAGTATAAGTGCAATAAGCAAGAATAACCACGCCTTCTCTCCACAAAGTGATATAAGCCTAAATATAGGCGTAAGTACTGTGCCAAATCTCTCACACAAACTGTGCACAAATTCTATAAAAATACTATCCAAACTCAAAGCTATACCTCTTTTCTTTCCTTAAATGGTTTTGTATCATACCTAAGTTTTTTTCTCTCATCAGCATTCATAAACTTATGCAACTTTCTATATACCATTTTGTTATATGAATTTAGTTCTTTTATTATCTTCTTATCAAGAATTTTCTCATCTATTAGATCTCTATCAAATGGCGAGAGAGTTAGATGCATAAACTTTATAAATGTCCCATATTTATTCTCGCGATCTTTAATGCTCATTATATCATTCTCAAGTCTTATGCCATACTTACCTTCAAAATAAAGTCCAGGCTCATCAGACATAACTTGACCTATCCTTATGATATTGAGTTTCTTATCGATATTTACGTTTGGGCTTATGCGATTAGGACCTTCGTGAACATTTGAAATATAACCTATCCCGTGTCCCGTTCCATGGTCATAATCGAGATACTCATTATATAAATTCTGTCTTGCAACTATATCAAGTGAAGATCCTAAAATTCCATATGGAAATACCTGCATAGCAAGTGACATAAGAGAGTTAAGAACCATGGTATAATGTTTCATTATCTTTCGTGGTGCTTTCCTCTTATATAGACTTACTGTTCTTGTTATATCTGTTGTGCCACATACATAATTACCACCACTATCTATAAGAAGAAGCGATCCTTTTTTTATATTCTTAGATGATCTCTCACTTGGAGAATAATGACATATAGCAGAGTTCTCTTTATATGCCACTATCGTATCAAAACTTGGTGAAAGATATAGGTTCTTTCCTATTTCCTCCCTATAACTATCAACGATATGCTTTGCTTCATACTCACTTATCTTGTCGCCATTCATTACCATGTTTTTAATATGATATATTGCCTTGGTGATGGCTACTCCATCAATTATATTGCATTTTAGGAGTGCCTTTCTTTCGTTCTTTCCTTTTATGGACATAGGTATTATAAGTGGAGATATTATAGATGCTTTATCATCTTTCAAAGATAATTTCTTGTATGCATAGTAGTTATTGAGAGATTGATCAAGCGCGAATTTTTCATTTTTTATTTTAGTGAGATCACTATAAAACATATCATAAGGCAAGATAGTTATATTATTTTTTGAGAGATCAATTTTCGCCTTCTTTGATAGTATATCATCAGTGTAGATATAGGATTTTTTAACTCCTATGATCATAAAAGCTTTTGGCAAGACATTGGTTTTGCCAATTGTTGGCTTTTTTCTTAAATTAGTAAGATATGCTATTTCTTCAAGACTTGAAGTTATATAGTGAGTAAAGTCAAGGTTTTTTATATCAAAAAGCACTTCGGCTATCTTCTTTTTTGATGGCTTACTTACATATCTTCTATCTAATACAAAAAGTGCCTCTCTTTCAAACTGATCTTCTTCTAGCTTATTATTTTTTATGCCATCTACAATGCTATAATCACATTTTAATACTATATTTTTATCTTCAAATTCTTTCTCTATACATTTTATGGTTTTGATGGATTCAATCTTGGGATCGAAGGCTAGAATGCCATTCTTTTTTATTCTTGATTTTATATCTTTATATATATCGGATCTTGAGTTTAACTTCACTACTTTTATGCTTCCATCTTTAATCTCTTTTTTTGTTTGTATAGTGAACCTTCCATCAACATAAAGTATAGACCGGTTTTTAAGTACAAGAAGTAATCCTGTATCACCAGTAAATCCTGTTAGTTTCATAACAAGATTATCCTTCGCATCAACGAATTCATATAGATTCTCATTTGAAATATCTAAAAAATAAGCATCATAGGCTTTCTTCTTAAGTTCGCTATAAAGTTTTGTAAGTAATCTATTTCTCATTCTCTTTTAATAGAAACTTAACATTTCCTGCGCCGAAACTATCTATAAGTGAATTCACGAGATTATTGGAAAGATTTATAGGGTTATCTTTAAGAACCTTAGATTTTCTTTCCTTATCAACGATAACTTCTATATAATCATTACCGGGGTTTTCATTTAAGATTGAATATAATCTCTCATACTTACTTCTAAAATCATCAAAATCACTAAATGTAACCTTGGCTATAATCTTCGCTGGTGCCCCTTTTCTTGCTTCACTCGCTATATAATCATCTACAAGATATATCTTATCAAGATAGACATTACCCCTGTCACTTCTATCATCTATATTGACCTTGCCTTCAACATAGACTATATTATTTTCTTTTAAAATCTCTCTATTTTCTATAAATCTACGATTAAAAACTAACACATCAAAAGACCCGTTCATATCAGATATGCTCACTTTAGCCCATTCATCTCCTGTCCTTTTAGCTCTCGAAACTACAACAGAGTCAATTATGCCCGCAAAAGTAACTTTAGATCCATCCTCTATATCTACATTTCCTTCATCATCTTTCACAAGGTCCACAGATTTTACATTGCTTTTTGATTTTATAAAGTCTATATACTTATTGAGCGGATGTCCAGATAGATATATGCCTGTTGTCTCTTTCTCTGTTATAAGTTTCTCTTCGTCAGTGAAATCCTCTATATCAGCAAAATTCTTAAGAAGAGTTTCATCGCTATATTCTTCTATGCTGTCGCCTATGCCATTTTCTTCCATGACATCGAAGATATTCATCTCGCCTTCCATGCTTCTATTATTCTTTAAGCGATTATCCTCGATGATTTTTGGATACATATGGATCTTCTGATTGCGGTTTCCAATAAATTCATCAAAAGCCCCGCACATGATTAATGCTTCAAGAGAATTTTTGTTACAATTAACTGCATTTAGCCTTATAACTGCATCAACAAAACTCTTGTATGGTCCATTCTTTTCCCTATCTTCTATGATGGCTCTTGATATGTTCGCACCAACTTTTTTGAGTGCAGCAAAGCCCATACGTATATTGTCACCATCCACAGTGTATTCGTCATAAGAAGAATTGATATCAACAGGAAGTATCTTTATGCCACTCATAAGTACAGCGCCTACATACTCTGCGAGTTTTTCTCTATTAAATATAACAGAATTACAAATACTGGTAAAAAACTCAGCCTTATAATAATACTTAAGATAAGCAGTCTGATAAGCAAGAGTCGCATATGCCGCGGCATGAGACTTATTGAATGCGTATGATGCAAACTGGGTCAACTCATCAAAGATTTTGATAGCTATCTTTTCACTTATGCCATTGGCAATACAGCCTTTGATGCCGAGTTCTTCATTGCCATATATAAAATTATTCTTCTCAGCTTTTAATGCATCTGGTTTTTTCTTAGACATGATACGACGGACACCATCGGCTCTTCCTAAAGTATAACCAGCAAGCTCTTGTACTATCTGCATAACTTGTTCTTGATATACTATACAACCATAAGTAGGTTCTAGTATCTTCTTTAATTTTTCATGGTCATAAGTTACTTTATCGCTATGCCTTTTACCATCGCAGTATCTATCGATAAAATCCATAGGGCCTGGTCTAAAAAGACTTATACCAGCTATTAGATCTTCAAGCAAGGTTGGCTTAAGTTTTTTCATAAACTGAGTCATGCCCTGTGACTCAAGCTGGAATATACCTATGGTGTCGCCACTTGCGATCATCTTGTATATGTTCTTATCATCGTAAGGAATATTTCTTATATCAATTTTGATGCCATGATTTTGTTCTATAATATCTATACAATCTTTTATGGCTGTGACATTTCGAAGACCAAGAAAATCCATCTTGAGAAGTCCAAGTTCTTCCAAAGTTTTCATATCATATTCTGTCACAAGTATCTGCTCTTCTGTCGCCTTCTTTCCAAGGTCACTACTTACTTCTTCCTTGCCCCTTGCAAATGGGACAAAATTAGAGATATCATCAGGAGCTATCAAAACTCCAGATGCATGAACTGATGCATTCCTTGGTATGCCTTCTATACGAAGAGATGTATCTATAACCATCCTAGCTTCAGAATCTTCATTATATATTCGTCTAAACTCTTCAACTCTCGCTTGATCAGATGCTGCAAATTTTTCTATATCTTCATGAAGCATATTGCTAAGATTTGCAAATTTCTGATTAATCATTGGCCTTCTAGCTATAAGTTTTGTAATCTCCGTTGTCTTACCGAGTGGCACATCTAAGACTCTACCGACATCTTTTATAACTGCTCTTGCAGCCATAGTTCCAAAAGTTACGATCTGTGCTACATTTAATTTTCCATATGTCTCTTTTACATAATTTATAACATCTTCTCTTCCATACACACAGAAATCTGTATCAATATCGGGCATAGACACTCTTTCCGAATTTAAAAATCTTTCAAAGAATAACGAGAACTTTATAGGGTCTACGTCCGTTATATCAAGCGCATAAGATACTATAGATCCAACCGCAGAGCCCCTGCCAGGTCCTACTGGTATATCATTTACTTTAGCAAAATGTATATAGTCTGCAACTATCAAGAAGTAATCAGCAAACCCCATCTTGATAATCATTGATAATTCATAATCAAGTCTTTCTTTAAGTTTATCTCTGTCAGGATTATTTTTAAGATCATATTTTCTATCTAGGCCATCGTTTGCAAGTTTTGTTAAGTATGATACATTGGTATAACCTTCTGGCACTTTAAATGTAGGCACATGGTAATCACATTTCCTTACCATAGCTTTATATATCTCTGGGTCACCTTCGATTACGCCTTGCTTATGTGCCTTATCTATCTCGTCTATAATGTCACCATAGGCTGATCTTGTTAGTTCAAGATGCACATTGCATCTTTTTGCTATGATTTCTGTATTATCAACTGCTTCAGGGCAAAACTTAAAGAGTTCTCTCATCTCATCTTCTGATGTGATATAATACTTCTCTTTCTCATATCTCATCCTATTAGTATCGGCAACTTTCTTCCCTGTCTGAAGAGCTATGAGACAATCATGAGCGAAGCTATCCTCTTTTAAAGTATAATGACAATCATTTGTAGCAACTAATTTTACATTGAGCTCAGATGCAAGCCTTATGAGATCTGGATGGATACGCAACTCTTCATCTATACCATGGTTTTGTATCTCTATAAAGAAATTATCCGCACCAAAAATATTCTTAAGGTTCTCTGCCTTAAGTTTGGCCACCCTATATCTTCCTTCTATCAAGGCTCTTGGGACTTCGCCTGCGACACAGGCAGTAAGACATATAAGACCTTCATGATATCGACTTAAAATCTCATAATCAACTCTTGGTTTATAATAGAATCCATCAGTAAATCCAGCTGAGATTATCTTTATAAGGTTTTTATAACCTACATCATTTTCACAAAGTAATATAAGATGATATCTTTCTTCGTCTGGTGATTTATCAAATCTTGAACCACTTACTACATATATCTCTGAACCAATTATTGGTTTTATACCTTTTTTTATACAAGTTTTAAAAAAATCTATGGCACCATACATGACACCATGATCAGTTATAGCAATGGCAGATTGCTTGAGTTCTTTTGCTCTTGCTACCATCTCACTTATACGACCTGCACCATCTAGAAGACTATATGATGTATGCAAATGTAAGTGTGTAAAACTCATGAGTTCTCTACCATCCTCCTTATTTTTCTAAATCTATGGTTAAGTGCATTTTTACTAACACCACCGATTTTTTCAGCTAGTTCAGCAAGCGATAAAGTCTTATGTTTCATTCTTGCTTTTATAACTACCCTTAAATCTACATCAAGTGAATTCAGATCCCTTTTTTTAAGTAATTTTTTGATATCATCGAGTTGTCTTAGAGATGCATTGGCAGATTTTTTAATATTGGCAGTCTCAAAGTTAACTCTGCGATTTGTATTGCCGACTCTTTTCTTATCAGCTACAACTTTTTCATACTGCTTAAGTGTTGCGTTCGCACCAAGTAACTTTAGGTTTTTAATAATGGTGTCAACATCAACAATATAGATTAGTATAGTGTTTCTTTTCTCATTGATGCTGAGTTTCCCGCTTATATCACAATAACTAAGTTCTTTTAATATTATATTGGCCTCGTCTATATCTTTGCACCTATATTCAAGATGATATTCTTTCTTGGGGTCATAGAGAAGGCCCGATCTTACGAATTTGATTCTTAGATTTTTTTTTACCGCCAATTTATCAAAACTTATTCTCGACAAATCAACGGCATCATACCTACCTATATGATGACTTATCTCTTCTCTCGCTTTTTTAGTCCATGTCATTCCCATATTTTGCTATATAGATAGGATAGCGTTTCCTCATCTTAGAACTTACCCCAAAGTTTCACTTCAAGTTCAAGCGGTACATTAAAATAAGTATTTACATCATTTTTTATTTTATTAATAAGCTTATATACATCACTTGCTTTTGCTTCGCCTCTATTGATTATAAAACCAGTGTGTTTCTCTGATACTTCAGCATCACCGATTCTCTCTCCTGCAAGATTGGCATCTTGTATAAGTTTTGAAGCAAAACCACCTTCAGGTCTTTTGAATGTAGAACCTGCAGAAGGATATTCAAGTGGTTGACGATTTATCCTTAGTGTTCTATATTTATCCATCTTTGCCTGTATATCTTTTTTATTGCCCTCTTGGAGATTGATTATAACCTGAGTAATTATAAACTTACCATCTGATACTGCAGATTTTCTATAAGAAAAATTCATAGCATCTTTACTCAATTTTACAACTCGACCAGCTTCATTGATGGAGTTGGCACTTGAAAATACATCTCTTATTTCTTTTTCATAGGCACCTGCATTCATCGCAACAGCGCCGCCTATAGTTCCTGGTATGCCGCTAAGTTCTTCAAAGCCTTGTAAGTTATTTTTAAGTGCGACCTGCGCTATCTCAGCGAGTGTCGCTCCTGCTCCTGCTTCTATCTTATTGCCAATAACTCTTATCTTAGACAGACTCTTTCCGATATGAACTATACAGCCATGCACGCCCTTATCTGATGCAAGGATATTGGTTCCGTTGCCTAAAATGTAAAATATAATTCCTTCGTTTCTTAAGAACTTTATAAGTTCTACAAGCTCCTTTATATCTTTGGGCTCTGCTATAATATCAGCTGGGCCTCCTATTTTAAAACTAGTGTAATCCTTTAATAATGCCTTTTCCTTTATAACCATTTCTTTCTCCTCGCTCCTATATTATTTTTAATTCGTATAAACCTTTTTAATATTCTTAATATCGAAGTATTCCTTATGATAAAGATCCGTAAAAAATACTAGTGGTGGGACTTCTTCATCTTTAGGATAATGTATATTGGCCTTTTCCTCTCCCATATGTTCATATAATTCACTAAACATAGTCATATACTTTTCATCGAATGCCTCATATCTTTTTTGTTGCATATTATCAAGTATAGCAAAACTATCAAATGCATCAGATGTTATAAGAGGAGCATTCTTAACAACCATAAATACGACTAAAAGCAAGACCGCAAGTATTGATATCTGGTTTGCGATCATATTGCGAGACAGTATACTACCAAAAAGATAGGACACAATACCGCATGCAAGTATTATTAGATTTAAAAAAGCAATAATGATGCCAAGATCTATCATAAAATCAGTTCGATCAAAAAGTGGTATGACTGTCCCATAACCTATTGCTATAGGTAGAGTCGATGCAAATGGCATGAATACAGATAATAACGCTAAGCTTGCGTATGACACATTTAAGTTCACATTCTTAAATATGAAATATGATGCTATCACCGCTAAAGCAACAAAAAATATAACAAATGCATAATTGCTCTGAATAAAATCAAGTCTTATCCTAATCATATTAAGCAAGGTATCAAAGTTCTCTTTTATAAGTATCTCTTCTGATTCCATATATACAAGTCTACGATTTCTATTACCTGGCTGCATTGCATTGACGATACCAAATATATAGAAGGTTGCAAGTGATATAAAAAGCCTCAATGTAAGCTTGCGATTGACAATCGTATACACCAAGATCAAGGTGCAGATTCCATATATAAGGCATACAGCGGCAAGTGTGCCACCCATAGATGCTGCAGCCAGAGGAAGCGAAACTACAAGTAAAATTATATTAAAAATATTGATTTTTCTTAAGCTAAATAACGAAAATGATAATGATATGGTAGATAGAATTATTGGAACTATATATGACATAGCGCCTGGGAACCAAGCAAATACCTCTTTATGGAAATAAGCAAAATGATAAAATGCAATCGGAAGAAAGGTAGCTAGCGCTGCAAGTAATTTATCTATTATCTTTTTATCTTTAAGGACAATGTTATGCATTAGAGAGTAAATGAACATAAATATGCCAAGAAAATATAATAACACACTGTAACTCATAACTTTTCTAAGTTTAACAAGGTCTCTAATTTTATAATTAATCCCAAGATATGATTGTAAAAACATCGCAGAGTATCTACCACCAAGATGCTCACAATCAAATTTTGCATACTCTACAGAAGTCTTAAATAGATCATCAGGATCATAATTATCCATAGCAGATATGTGCAATTTAAAATGAATAAAATCATCTCCAGCGTATACTGTAGCTTGCGCTCCTCTCAGATGTGGATATATCATACCACATGCTAGCACTACAAGGATTAAGACAATCAGTATTCTCCCATCAAAATATGAGCTAATCTTTTCTTGTGCAAGCCTAATAGGTCTTGCTACCTGTTGCAATTTGTTTTTTATGTTACTAATATCTATCATGCTATCTTTCACCACTTACCAGTTTTTTTACCGCTGCCTCATTCAGATGGAAGCCATCATCAAAGTCAGCCTCAGTCATGCCAAGGTCATAAGGATTAAACGAGCCCCTAAATGTATATCCATACCTAGTAGACAATTCACTAAGGAATGCTGTAATCTCTTGTGGAAGACTAAAATTTTTAAGCCCTGCAGTATCATAGCAATAATTAGACCTTGGTGCTATTACGAATGTCACTTTGATGCCCTTATTATGGAAATATTCCGCTAACTTTGATACTACATCTATAGATTTAGCATACATATGAACAGGCTCAAGCGCCTTATCTCCAGCTATCACAGCCTGCCTTGTATCATTTTTATATTTATCATCAAAAAGTAGATTAGCATCAGCCTTAATGAGAGATCCATCTGGCCTATAATAATACATATAAGGGTCTAAGTCATATTGTGTATAATCTTTTTTGATGAGTTCCTTTGAAAAATCAAATTCATTGACATATGAATCATTAAAATCAAGACTTGGTTTTGAAGGATTCTCTGTCCCACTAATCACTTCAAGAAAATAATTACCGTATTTGTTAAATGCATTATTCGCATCATTTAAGGTGAAGGCATCTCCTTCAAAAAATGATCTCATGTCTAATTCAAGTATTATATTGTTGTATTTTATATTATAACAATCAAGGAGTCCTAAGATATTGATCCTATCTTGAAGATTGGCTGCACCTACTGCTAGATTTGCAAAATTACTATTCCCTACATCTGTACTTGATAGAGACAACATATATGATGAACCAATGGCTATGGTATCTAAGTCATGGTTCAAGTTTTTAATATAGTTCGCTTTAAAATACCTTTGCTGCTTTGCATCATTCAAAGAATATACGATATTCCCACTTAGTGCACTTATCGCTGTGCGCTCATTATCAGTCAAAACCCCAGTGGCAAAAATACTATGAGCAGACATTGATATAAGAAGAATTACCGCCAATATACATTTTTTTCCGTTTTTCCTAAACAATTGACCCATATATCACTTAAAATCAGTCCCTTATATTAATGGCACCTCGAAAAACTCCGTTTTTCGAGTGTGTGCCCAGCTGGAACCTTAAAACTCTACATATTATACA
>ERZ842401.5559-NODE-5559-length-13901-cov-9.402210_pt1 | contig 13901 bp, 3 predicted proteins | sample MGYA00521270_ERZ842401 | MGnify/ENA primary metagenome ERZ842401 (study PRJEB31892, sample SAMEA3878208) | bioreactor metagenome | biome: Moose rumen | place: Sweden | collected 2011-10 | study: EMG produced TPA metagenomics assembly of the PRJEB12797 data set... | reverse complement strand
CCGGTTCGGTCAGGTTGGAAGGATAACCCACGTCACTTGTCACCGCCTGCAGCTTTACCTGCACGAGGGAGTCGCTCACCACGGGAATGTCAACATCCGCAAATTGTCCCTTCCCCAACTGTGAGGTTATCCTTTCTGTTTCAGCGTAATAGTGCTTGGTGTAACCCTGCGGGGTGATGACAAGGTATGGCGAGGCGTACAAGGTGGCCCCCTCCGGCAGGTAATAGACTGCACCTGTGCCGTTGATGCTACTCCAGTTCCCCGACCACGTCAGCTTGCAGGTGCGCTCGCCGGAAGCGTCGTACTGGTAATAGGAGAAATAGTCCCTGTCGGCCACCGTTCGCAGTCGGTTATCCTCCGTCCATGTATGCACACGGGGGTTGGGCTTCCCGGAAGAGTGGGGCATCAACCAGCGGACCAGATTGCCGCAGAGGTCCCATTGGAACGAATAAGGAGAACTCTGTTGCGTTCGATCGTCAATGGATGAAAACCTGTTGCCGTCCGCATAGCTGTAGCGGTAATCGTGGCGTTTTGTGGAGAGCACGTTGTCTCTGGAGACCCTCGCATTTACCGTTTTCTTAAGAATCCTCCCGTTGGCGGCATAGACCATAGTCTCGCTGAATGGCAGGGAATCCCGGCCGTTATTCCAAAAGCCGTTCGCTGCTGTCAGCCTGTACAGGTTGTCGTAGGTATAAGTGGCTTCGTGGCATCCACCCAATCCGTTCACGCCACTTGCGGCGTTGGAAATGTGCGTGATGTTGCCCACAGGGTCGTACGTGTAGGAGATGTCCTGCATCTTTGAATCCGATGCCGCGTAACTGCGCAGGCGGGAGAGCCGCTGCAGGGAGTCGTATTCATAGCGAACCCGCGTGCCGTTGCCGTAAACCACGGAATCCTTGAGCTCGAAGATGTTATAGATAATGCTGTCGATGTATGGGTAATGGAAAGTGATGGTTTGGGGTTCCACAGGCCCTGGCGGGTCAACGGGCGCAACACCACCTCCGCCCAAAATGCCTTCAGGTGCTGTACCCCCCCCCTGTATTCGGAGCGGTTCCACCATCTCCCAGATGTTCCGAGTCACAATCCCGTAAACCTTGTTGAGCATCCCGCCCCGATTGTACTTGTAATGCACCACTTCTCCATCAGGGTAGGTCATACTGTCAATGCGGTTCCAGGAATCATAGCTGAATTTGGTTTTGAATGTATATGCCCGTTGTTCAAAGGGCGTGGTGAGCGTACGGCTGTTCTCCGTGATTTCACCCAATGTTCCATATTTGAAAGTTTGCCATCCGGTGCCATCTTCCTGCATCACGATTCGTCCTTTCCCGTTGTAGCCAGCCATGCTGTCGCCATAGGTGTAGTGCACGTTGTTGGCGGGGTGGTCGGGATATTCCACATCAGTAAGGCGGTTGTGGTCGTAGCGGTATTGTATTGTCCTGTTGTTCCCGTTGGTGTGGCTGACCATATTCCCAGCGGCATCGTATTCGTAAGAGTCCGTACCTGCGTCAGGATGCACACGTTCAGTGATTAGACCGAATTTGTCGTATTTATAGGTGGTCGTGAGATTCATTGGATCGGTGCTATTTGTCAGCTGGCCGAGAGCATCGTAGGAAAACGATGTGGCGGTGTTATCTGGAGCTGTTTGCCTGACTTGATATCCCCTCGCGTCTGTCAGGACTGTCACGGTGTTTCCCATCCCGTCAGTTTCTGCCATACTGAAATACCAGTTGCCGCCTGTTTGGCTGAAACCGTACGACATATCTGTGGTCACGCCGTGGTGACGGACAATGTGTTTTTGCCTGCCTAGCACATCGTATGTGGTTATGGAAGCCACACCGGAGGCGTATCCGAACTGATATGAAGTCCTGAACAGAGCGGTGTCCGTAAATGGAAAATACTGTGCCGTCACCCGGCCGAAACAGTCGTATTCAGAGGTTCCCGTCACGAGGCTTAGCTCCTCCCCCATTATTTCGGCATCTTTTCGAGTTTGGATTATTCTTCCTAAACCGTCTGATATGACTGTGGTATTCATTGGATTATCCGCATGCTGGATGTCGTAATGCCGCGTGCGTGCCCAGGGATTTGCCCCTTTCCTTACGGTGTCCCCGTATGTTATCCAATATTCCAACTTCAAAGTATAACCCGTGTCGGCAGGGGCGGTCAGCTGAACCAAACGGCCATCCCAATCATATACGTACGTCATCACATTGCCGTTGATGTCCGTTGTTGACAAGGGCTTTCCTATTCGAAGGTCGTAGACCGTCGTTGAGACATAGCCTAAAGGCACATTTTTCACCATTACGGGATAGATGTGAAGGCTACTGTCATACGAATAGCGGTATGCGACACGCTGGTTTTGGCTGTTGGCCGGACCCGTAACTTGAATCAAGTTGCCGAAAGTGTCGTACGCAAAATCCGTCACGGCTGTGTCATTGTCATTGTATTGCCGCAATGAGAGAATCTGCCCAGTATGATGGTTTACGTTGCAGTCTTTTTCCCGCAGTAGATTCCCTGTTCCATCCCGTGTTTCCACCCTATCCACCATTCCGGTAAGGTTCAAACCCAAACTGTCGGGATGATATGTCATTGTGACTATGACACTGTCGCCGGCGACACCAGTCTGTCCTGCATCCGTGTATTTGACAAGGTTTCCGAACGGTCCGTGCTCATAATGTTTCCGTGTGACGATACGGGCATCTTCGGTCCCCTCATAATAGCGGGTTTCCTCCCGATCGAGGGCCGGGTAGTTCTCGCCGAAACAGAATGCCGTCTCATCGTTGACAACAACTCCTGTGGCAATCTCCTTCGGAACGTAAGAGAAAAATTTCTCCACATACTTGTTTCCGTTATGATCGGCCAGCAGTTCGTAATTTTTCAGGCCTTTGAAGCGAAAGTGCCTGTTGCTGAATTTCTCAGTGACTGTGCGGTATATGGAGCCGCCATTGTCCAAAAAATGTGTCTTCACGATACCGAAGCCGTATGAGGTGCGTTCATACCGGTCATAGTAGGCGCTGTCGTACTCAAAGGTGCAGACTGTCACGTCAGAACCATCACCCTGCAGTCCGTCATAGACGGCAAGCGAGTCGAGGACTTGTATGCGGGTCGGAGAATCATACCCCATATATTTGGACAGTTCGTAACCCATCGTCATTGAACCTCCTGCAAGATTGGTCACGGATTTCAGCAAGTTTGCCTTGCCCGACTGGTTGTATCTGACCAAAAGGTGGTTCTCATTCTCTGTCCGCACGTAGTCTGGCAATCCGTCGCCGTTGATGTCGGCAAACATACTCTTATTGACGTTGACCTTCCAGTTGTAACAGAACTGGGGGTTTATGACAAACTTGACAGGGAAGCAACCGACAGAAAACCCGAAACTGACGGCAACGTTCAAATCCCTGCTGTATGAATGTGAGAGGTTGAGTTCCTCGTGGTTGTTAAAGGACAAGTCATAGTCGTCACCGAAGCCATAGCCTGTATTGAACCAGACTGACAAGCCAGATGAACCGACTCCGACTTTGTCGGGAAGCCCGTCTCCGTTCAGGTCCGCCAGCAAAGAATGGGATCGGTTGCCCACGTGCTGGAAACTGGTTCCACCAGCAATACTGGTCTCAAACAAATTCACCTTGCCACTGGGGGGAAAGGCGTTCCAGTTGAGCATATCGGAAGATTGGGTGAGGCCTTGGCTTGACGAACGGCCCTCCCTTTGGGCGTTGATACGGATAGCTGGGTTGCACTGCGAATAGGTATATCCCGTGTTGAATACGACAGTTCCGTCGTCAAAGACCCTGTCGGGGAGCCCGTCACCGTTGATGTCGGCCCAAATGGCTTCCGTGCGGTCATTGGAACTTCCCAAGGAGCAGTTCACTCCCGCTGATCCGCCGAGAGTGTGCTGCATCTTTCGCGTGTTGTTGCTGGGAAGGGGAGCGGAATGCGTGAATGAGCCCCCCGCTGATGCTCCAAACCCGTCAAAGGCGGTTGTCTCGAAGGACTCTCCTTTTCCTCTGGTCTGGAAACCCGCTTTAAGATGGGAAAGCCCGCCCTGCGGTTTGGTGTACTGCACCTGTTTATCGGTGACGATATCGGGATAGCCGTCCCCGTTCATATCCATATATTCGGATAGGGTATTGGTGTACCCCCAATGGTACGACCCTCCGAGCGGAATACCCATATTGCCATAATCCACTTCCACAGGTATCTGTACACAGGCATTGACACTGTTGTTCTTAGTTTCTGTAAGCTTGTTCACTACGGTAGCAGCCCTGCCAGCAATCTTCGGAACGGGGAATGCGGTCACATCGAGAGTGTCGGGGTCGGAAGAATAAGTGTTGCCGGCCGTGTCTTTGCTGAAAAAACCTAAATTCCCATATCCGAGCCATCGTCTTGCGCGGTAGTCTGGTTCCATCATCTGGAAATGATCGTTTGCCGGATTGTAGCACAAGGAGTCCATCGCTTCTAACAGTTCTGCCAGGGTCAGCGTATCGGAAGTTGAAGACGAGTTGACGGAAGCAGGGTCGTAAGGTGCCTGCATCGCCTGTGAGATATGCAGACTGTCCTGTACAATCATAGTTTCAGCAGGGGCGGATTTCCGATAGGCAAACTGTCCCCAATCCTGGTACAATGGTCCAAAAATCAGCATAGAGTCCGGGTGGGCGATGTGAAGCCCGATCCGGATGTTTTCCCCATAAGCGATATATGCATCCTGAACCTCCGACAACAAAAAAGGATCATCTGAATACAGATCCAGATAATAGATTTCTCCCGATGCTATTTGAAAGTTTTCTGAAATCCAAGCATCCCCCAACTGGTCAAACACAAGTGTCTCCTGATACTGAGGACCGTCGTCCGTCTTGACAGAAAACAGGGCGGTGGCGAATGGGATGTCAATATGTATTGGAAAATCCTGAAGAGTGATGTCCTCGGGTGCCAGAAAAGCGTTGGTCGGAAGCACGGGACGGGGAAATGCAGTCAGATGAGGGATCAGATTGTCAAATAACAAAACAGGAACGGTATCTGGGTATTGGCTATGCATATCCCACACGGCAATTCCAGTGTCTGACACCGCAGTATAATAGTAGCGGAGTTTCCAGTCAAGCTCCTCCCATCTCACATTGGTGGGACTTTCAACCACGAAATACAGGCTGTCCCCTTTGCTGACTTGCAAGAAAAGGGAAAAAGAATCATTTTGGACAACACTTCCTGCCGGATATTCCAAAGGCGCACATACATCCGTGTTGTTATGGAAAATGTGAAGTGTGACGGCATCGCTGAGACCGCTGTTTATGGAGAAATCGCTCTCTATTTTAATGGTGGATATACTGTCAAGGGCAATGTGGTATTTTCTGTCAGCATCAACAAGATAGTCACCTTTCGCAGAAAAACGGAAAATGAATTTTCCATCCGCATCCGTCAGTGTCGCATCCAATGGCCCTTCAATACCGTCAATCTCATGATATTCAAAAGTTGGATCCCATACAACCTTGTCATAAAGGCGCTTTTCTATGGATTCCGTCCGAAAATAGAATCTGTCTCCCTTCTGGACATGAAGAATAGTGTCCAAATACCAGCAGCTGGGCTCCTGAAATAATTCAGAAGTGTCGGGCAGGAGCGTCTTTGACTTGTGGAATCCCCTTCCTGTCCCATCATTCATCTGGACAGAAGCCCTGACCCCATCTGTTATGTGGGAGGCGAATCTCGCAAACTGGAGATTTTCGGTGAGGCAGACGTGGGAGGAGAGGCTGACTTCACCGGAATATGGTGCAATCCAAACCCTCACGGGGTCAAAATCCGGAGCCTCCTCAATTCTCGCCTCGGTTATGAATGTATCCCTGCACTCCACATAATGGAAACTGACGACTTTACCGTCGTTGTCAAGCGAGTCGATTCGTTGATACCATACGGTGACCACCGTGTCGCCAGGGAGAAACATATTTTCGTCAACCTCCTCGTCCTGAAGGACAACTTTATGCCAGCAACTGCCTCCGACCATAATTGTGTCATAGATCTCACTTTGAAAATCCGCGCCTCCGTTTTGCAAATTGGTTCGGTTATAGTAAACCACACCGTCGGACACAATGTCCGGAAGACCGTCCGCGTCAATGTCGCTCAAATAAGTAGTGGTGGAGGATGTGCTTCCGCTATGGCTGTATGCGGCAGAGGCTCCGACTCCGTAAATCGTGGCGTGAGCCTCAAGTCCCCAGTCGTGACTCTTGTCCTTGGAAAACAGGATATTACTCACCTCCCCGTCTGTAGAGATAGGTCGTGCTGATTGGAACGAGAAACCATCTGGCTCGGGCTGCATCCTGGAATAATACAAAAAACCGTCCTTGTCAGAGAACAGAATATCGGGCAGACCGTCCCCATCGATGTCTGTCAGGGATGCCACACCCTTTGACTCGTTCTCGGAATACATATAGTTGCCACCAACGGTAAGCCCTTTTTGCGCAGGATTGTATCCGAATCCAACCGTCAATGCGCCACCAACACTCCATCCGTCAGAGATGCTTCCTCCCAACGGAGTTGTCTTAACGGTATAGGGAAGCAGCAAACGCTCTGTTCTGGTGTCATATCCTCCATAAATGTCATTTTCAGGCCCGAACAGGTCGCCGATGTCCGAATCGTCGTAATACTCAAAGGTGTGTGTGGTCAGATTCCTGGGACTATTGCAGGAAAAATCCTCCTCCAAAGGCCTTTCCGGATCTATCTCATACGTTGAAAAAACAATCCTGCCTATGCTTTGTAGCAAAGCCTTGCCATACATTCCCTCCTGATAGCAGAAGGTATAGGCCTTTATGCGATTAAACCTACCATCCGGTTTGTGATATTCCGTGACAATGGCTTCTAACAGATGGCTGTTGGTTTGAAGAAATCCGTACCGTCCGTTATTGCCGGGATTGTATTCGTTTTCCCGCAGAATAAAATTGACTGAATAATAGCAGCTCAGACTGTCGTGCAGGGTGTAGAGTATTTCCTTGGGATAGATGTTCTTCGGGGAGTTCCGTCCAGCATTTTCCGTTACGGTCTGATAGACGTATTTCACATAGTTTCCGTTCAAGTCTCGAACTTCTGTCAGCATCCATTGTGCAATATTGCCGCAGTTATCTGTCAGAACCGTCTCCTGATCGGGAGAGCCCTGTCCTGTTCTCCTTCCATAATAATAAGTCACGCCTTGCTTGTCTTGAATTTCCCACCAATAGTTTTTTGGTGTTGTTCCGTGGCGTATGATTCGCTGAAACGCGCCCTCGACACGAGGATAAAACTGCTTTCCATCATCATACCGGCGTTTCCATACAGCCTGGTGGGAAAGGGGTTCGTAAAAACCGTTTGTGTCTTTGGTGGTCAGCTGCTCGCCGTTTAATAGATAGGTTTCGCTCTCCCAGTCGCTGCTGTATCTCGGCACGCCCCACCGTGTCTCCACGGTGATGGAGGGAATGGAGATGTCCCAGCCCACGCCGAGCCAGCCGTTGCCGCCGCCGCTGCTATAGGTCAGCGCGAGGTTGGGCTGCATTCCTTGCCGCCCGGCGGGAATCTCAATCGGGTAGCTCAGGTTGGCCGTGCCGCTGTTGTTGGCCGTGGGCGGCTGCATCAGCGTCAAACCCTCCAACGGGTCGGCGGCCTTCAGCTCCTTGATGCTTGTGGGCGTGTAGGCCGAAGTCTCCGGCAACTCCGGAGTCTTCAGCACCGCGTTGATGAAATCCAGCGGGGAATCTCCGCCGCCCTCGCCCTGCGAGGCGAACGACATCATGTCCTGCACCTGCGCGAGGGCATCCTGCGGGTTGGCCAAGTCATTCTGCGTGTGGGGCAGTCCTTTCTCCCACGGCCTGAACCGCGAGCAGACCAGCATCTCCGCCTCGTTCACGGAGTCTCGCTGGATGGCCACCCAACGGTGGTGCTGCCTGTCATAGACGTATGTCCGTATGTCGTCCTCGGTGAAGCCCTGCGGCAGCAATGCCGGGTCGTAGGGCAGGGCAATCCTGTATTCGGAACCCGCAGCGGGTGATGCCATACGGTATCCGCACGCCTCCCTCTGGGCTTCTTCCCCCGATCCCTCATCCCTCGTTCTCCATTCTCCATTCTCCATTCTCAATTCTTCACCGGCAATGCCCGTCACATTCACCATTCCCGCGTCCAGCGGCGGCAGCTGCACAGGCGTAAGTTCCGCCATCGCGCTTGCCTCCAGCAGGGCGGGCGGTGCGCTCAAGGGGGAGCCTTCGGCAGGCATAGTGGAGAGACTTTCTGTTGTGGCGGCTACCTCTGTCAGAGGAACAATGACACTGCCTGCACTGTCTCCTTGAACCACGGACTGCATACCATTCCAAGCATTTGGGGCAGGATTGTAGCTGTATGTCCTGTAGGAACGGCCCGAATGCGGGTTGTCCACCGTTTCAATGGAAAACAAGGCGAGATTGATGGCAGCCAGGACCGCGATTATGGTGGGTAGATATTGTTTCATAATAATGCTTCTCTTGTTGGTTTATGCCTGATTTTTATGTGATATCGCGTGGTTAGTTGACCACCATCTTGAGGGTCTTGTGCTCGGAAGGCGAGGCGATGTCGATCAGGTAGTGTCCGGCGGCAGGCGCGGAGCCCCCGAAGCGGTAGCTGCGCTGCCCCCTGCCGTTCTTGGTGAGCAGGATCCGTCCGTCGGAATCGTAAACCGTGACGGTCACATCCTGCACTTCTGGATATGCAACCTCCACGGTGAAGTTCCCGTGGTTGGGGTTGGGCAGGAGGCGGTACTGCGGAGCAGACGCCGCACCAATTTTCAGACCTGCCCCGTCGTCCGTATCTGCAGAGACGCGGTGCGCCTCGTCTCTGTTGCCCTCGTCCCGCACATCGTCCTGTGCCGTTCCATTGCCGCCGTCGGCATTCACCGCCAGTGCCTTTGGCGTGCCCATAGTGTCCGGTACCGTCACGGCGAAGCAGAAGAAGTCGCGCCCGCTCCGGTCGGTGTCCCAGTGGATGTTTCCATACACATAGTGCCCGAGGCTGTCCAATCCGGCGGACTGCACCTGCTCTGTTTCCCCTGCCGGGAACTCGCCCGTGCCGCTGCGGTCGATAAGAAGGACAGGGCCCCACGGTGGCAAAGACGTTTCATGAAACGTCTCCACGGCCGCCGTGTCCAACAGGACAAAGGTGCTGCAGGTGTGCGCGTTGCCCGTTACCTGAGCCATACTGCGGCCGATGACCTCGAATGTCTCTCCGCTCTGCGTGTAGATTTCAGAGACAGCGGGCAGGACACCGTCCATACCGAAGACGATGAAATCACCGTCGGCGACGAATGCAGTGTTGTCCTCGTTGGTGTTTGCCAATTGGTTGATTCCAATGATTATCTGATTATCTGCATAATACGTCTGTTTCTGGTACAGCCCCACCGAATCGTCGCGCCCCACACCGGCGATGGAGGTGCAGTAGCCGGGATAATGGGCGTGGTCCCATATCACGTTGCGGCGGCTGTCCAGGTAGTCGGTCTGCGCGAGGGTGATGCCGTATTTCACGGCCAGGTAGCTGATCCACTGGATGACGGCGGTGTCGCTGATACGGCGGTCGAAGTACAGGGCCTCGGCGATGCGCCCGTGCAGCGTCAGCGAGTCCGCCCCGCAAAGGGTGAGCGTGGGGGCGCACACCCCGGGCCTGCGCCACGACTGCGAGAGGTAGTTGACGACGGGCTTCATACGGTTTGCCGTGTCGTATGCGATATGGCCGTTTTCGTTGAGGATGCGACGTGTGGTCTGCCCGATGCGCCTAGCGGTGTCGAGCCGCACCTGCCACAGGGCGTTCTCGCCGGCGGTGTCGTAGGTCTCATAGACCACGATCACATCCGACTGCCGGGAGTCGTTGATGCCCAGCGGCAGGATGAAGGTCTCCGTGCCGTCCACCTCGAGGCACTTGTTGAAGTTCATCCGGGAGAAGGCGGCGGGCATCGCGCCCGACGACGGCGCGGCGTCCAGCCCGTTGCCGGACACGTCGGCCCAGGACGGGGCGTTCAGCGCTGCGCTGTCGGCGCGAAGCCACGCGGCGGGTCGCTGGACTTGGGCGGTGCACACGAACGCCGTAAGCAGAAGGAAGGTCGTGAGGGGAAAGATTTTCATGGTCCTGATGATTTGTTGCGGCAAAGATAGAATTTTCTTTTTTACAGTCGGCCTGTTTTTCCAAAAAAAAATCCGGGAGCCGTTCAGAACCTCACCCTGTTCGCCTGCAGGATCCTCCTGGCGTCGGAGACGTGCAGGTACCTCTCCGTCATCGACAGCGATCGGTGCCCGGCAAGGTCCTTCACGAACTTGGACGGCATCCCCGACTCCAGCATCTCGGTGATGCCCGTGTCCTTGAGGGAGTAGAAGTGGTAGGTGTCGGGCATCGAGAGCCGCTCCCTCATCCTCTGCCAGGTGGCGAACAAGTTCTTCGTTGTGTAGAGGCGGTCCCCGGGCTTGTAGTCCGTGGAGAAAATGTAGGAATCCGCGGCGCATCCTTTCCCGGCCAGTTCACGGAAATATTTCATCACATCGCAGCCGAGCGCGACGATGCGTTCTGTATGGTTCTTCGACACCTCCGGCGGGATGCGGAGGAGCCCCGTGTCGAAGTCGATGTCGCGGACCCGGAGCATGAGGATCTCTTTTGGCCGGACCAGGTATTTGAAGCACAGCCGGATCATCGCGACGTATCCGTTCATGCCGCGTTTGTGGAAATAGCCGAGGATTCTCCGCCGGTCCTGCTTCGGAATGGTGACCCTGCGCTTGGTCTCCCTCTTCTTCGCCTTGAACGCGGCAAAGGGGTTGTGCGCGGCGAGGCCGCGGGAGACAAACGACCGGAACAGGCTTTTCAGGAACTGGAGCATGCTGTTGAATGCGCAGATGCTTCTCCCTCCTCCGTATTCGTCGAGAATGTCCGCCGCGAGGCCGCTGGTGAAGCGCCCGCAGAGCCAGCCCGATATGCCGGTTCTCTCGCACCATCCGGTGAAGAACGACAGTTTGGACCTGTAGCTGCGCACGGTATCCTTGCGGAGGTCTTTCTCCTTCTCACGGACGAAGTCCGCGGCCGCCTCCACGATGGAGAGGCGCTTCTTGGCGGAGGACTCCTCGCCAGTGAGCGGGTTCCAGCCGTTGTAGAGTTTTCTGTTGATTTCCGCGCAGAGCAGTGCCGCGTATCTCTTCCTTTCCCCGGGGCTCTTGACATGGTTGCAGCGCACGCGCATCCGCTTGAGCTTGTCGGTCGTGGGGTCAAGCACGTAGTAAAGGATGTAGGTCTCTTTGTTCCTTCTGACCTCGGCGGGTCTGAAATCGATGAATGGTGTTGTCATAAGTGATTGTTGATAAAAGTTATTATTGTATATATTTCTATGTATTGTCAGGAAGAAAAGGCGCGTTTTTACGGGTGATGGCGCAGTTTTGTCACGGTCATAACACCTGCAATCCCTTGCATACAGGTGGTTTCAGGCGATTGCAGGGAAAACATTATGGCGCAAATATGGCCATTTTTTTTCATATCAAAAAAAATGCTATTTTTGCCTCATCCAACAATTGCGTATGAACCAACACTTTATACATACCGTTTTCCAGATTCCGATGCTCTTTGCGGATTATTACACCTTCTCCGCAAAGGAACGCGACTCGGAAACTGGCCTAACCTACTTTGGCGCACGATATTACAGCAGCGACTTGTCCATCTGGTTGAGCGTCGACCCGCAAGCTGCGAAATATCCGTCATTAAGCCCGTATGTGTATTGCGCGAACAACCCGGTGAAGTTGGTGGATCCGAACGGGGAAGACATCGTTCCTTATGGATTGTTATTATATTATGGATTGGAAAAAGGTGGGCGTGAGCGTTCGCATGAATCAATTAAAGTAGGTATTTATACAGTGACACCATTTTATGACAACAACAATCAACTTATTGGTTACAATGCAGTTAGAGAATATCAGCAAAATGGAAAAACCTTTTGGAGAGCAGAATATCAAATGGATCCATCAGATCTTCAAGCTTTTAAAGATAACGTAAAATACTATGAACGGTGTGCCAATATGATTTATGCATATGGTGAACCAGATTGGAGATATGTCGCGTTTGGATATAACTTAATGCAGAGCCAATTTAGAGCATCTGCAAGTATTTTTGGTTCTATATGGCAGGATGCATTTCAAAATCCTGGATTCTGGTTGAGTATGGCTTTGTCAACAGGATATTCTGCCTTAAATATGCAAGCTAATTCCATTTTGACTAATGCAAGAAATGGTAGAGGATGTTTTGGATTAGGGAGTGCGAGTTATGCTGAAGCGAATTTGGCAGGAGCGAAATGGGTTGGTGAAAATTATAGGGTGTCTTCAAACGGCAGAATGTGGATAAGTGCAGATGGTCTCAGGCAATACAGATTACCATCTTACAAACCGAAATTAAAAAAATACCAGGCCAACTTTGAATCAAGAAACACAAACGGTGGAGAATGGATAAATAACGGTCACTTAGACGTAAATATGTAGTTATGAAATCAGAAATAAAGGATATTTGCAGCGCTGATGTATTGGATATTCAAAATTATCATCCCGAAGATCCAACTTGTTTTGGTTTTTGGATTACGTTAATCGTTGGAATTCAAGGAACTGATAGTGGAGAAAGTTTTCAATTGTGTGTTTGTAGTCCGACTTGGATACAATCAATGATGGACAAAAATAAATGTAATATATTAATTGGGTTGCATCATCTTGTTATGACACATTACAATTATTCATTATTATGTAAAAAACTGACATCTTGTTTTTGTGTAGAAGGAGATAATTGGGATGACATATGCCGGAAACTCAGTTATTACGGACATTGGGAATTTCAAGATTACGAAAAATAATCTCGTGTGATGTTCAGAATAATAAATGTAAGTGAGCGCACTTGCAAGCTGACGTGGTCAGGGAACTGGAGCAGTATCAACGGCACGGGAACGGTATATTACCTGCCGGAGGGGGCCACACTGTATGCATCCCCATATCTTGTCATCACCCCGCAGGGCTATACCAAGCACTATTACGCCGAAGCTGAAAGGATAACTTCACAGTTGGGGAAGGGACAGTTTGAGGATGTCCACACTCCCGTGGTGAGCGACTCCCTCGTGCAGGTGAAGCTGCAGGCGGTGACAAACGGGGTGGACCATCCCGCCACCCTGACCGTTCCGGCAAGCTCCCGCTTCTCCTATTTGGACACGCTCACCAACCAACAGAACGCCACTTCCACACTCTACTTTTACCACCCCGACCACCTCGGCAGCAGCAGCTGGATAACGGACAGGGTGGGACATGCCATTCAGCATCTACACTACCTCCCGTGGGGTGAGGACTATGTGGACCAGCGAAATACAAACTGGTCCGCCTCTTACACCTTCTCCGCAAAAGAACGCGACCCCGAAACGGGCCTATCCTATTTTGGCGCACGATATTACAGCTCCGATTTGAGCATCTGGTTGAGCGTCGATCCGATGAGTGACAAATATCCGTCTCTGAGCCCGTATGTGTATTGCGCGGACAACCCGGTGAAGTTGGTGGACCCGAATGGGGAAGAGGCGTGGCAACCTGATCAAGATGGAAATCTCATTGCTCAAAACGGCGACAACTATGAGAGTTTGGCCTTGACCATCAATTGTTCTTACCGTAAAGCAAAAAGGTTGTTGGCGAGCCAAGGTTATGCAAATGGTGTAAAAGAAGGTGATATAGTGACGTTAGATAATCAATACACCAGGTCCATTAAAGCAACGTGTGAACAGCGGCTGACGGATGAGCAAGCAGCGACTTATGAACAACAATGGGAAGAATTGGGCCTTAGTGAAGAAGAAAAGAACAAAAGATTTAGAGAATTGGCCTGTCCTCAAGATTTGTATAATTGTTGGAGTGCTGCAATAGCAGGGGCAAACGGCTTGACAATTGGTC
>ERZ842401.5558-NODE-5558-length-13902-cov-5.263739_pt1 | contig 13902 bp, 7 predicted proteins | sample MGYA00521270_ERZ842401 | MGnify/ENA primary metagenome ERZ842401 (study PRJEB31892, sample SAMEA3878208) | bioreactor metagenome | biome: Moose rumen | place: Sweden | collected 2011-10 | study: EMG produced TPA metagenomics assembly of the PRJEB12797 data set... | reverse complement strand
CTGTTGGGTGCCGCCGCATTCACATCGTGCGACAGCAAGTTGGATGTGACAAACCCCAACCAGCAGACGGCTGCCACCTTCAAGGAGGACCTCAGTGCTCTGGAAGAGACTGTAATTGCAGCCTACAACCACACCCGTATGGAGGGAACCTATGCCCGTGTCGGCTATATGCTTGACGTTTGCCGCGGCGACGAGGTGTGGAATTCCTCACAGGTATGGTATATGCCTTTCGATGACCTCAACGTGGCCTTCACCGATGAGATTGGCCAGTGGTCCTGGCGTGACTGGTACTACACCATTAACGTGACTAACTACACGCTGACTGCACTTGGAGATGACGACAGCGCTCTCTCAGAGGCGCAGAAGCGCATCAAGGGACAGATGCTCTTCATCCGTGGCCTGGGTTATTATAACCTGGCTGGATATTATCAGAATCCAATCCTGATTACCGACTACAATACTTATTCTACACTTGAGGGCCTGTATGGTTCAAATGCCTCTTATGACGAAGTGTGGGATCAGGTGGAAAAGGACTTCTCCGAGGCTATGACACTGCTGCCCAGCCGTGATGCTGGCGGTGAGTGGGCCAAGGGTCGTGCCACCTGTGGTGCCGCTGCCGGCTACTATGCCCGTGCCCTGATGATGCGCCACAAGTATAGCGAGGCGCTTACCGTGCTGAAGGCTATCATCAACGGTCAGTATGGTACTTATAAGCTGATGGCCAACTATGGCGACAACTTCCGTGAGGGTTCTGCCTACGAGAACAACGACGAGAGCCTCTACGAGGTACAGTTCCTGGACTATGGTTCACAGGGTACCGACGATGAGTGGACACCGGTGAACACCAGTGCCAACGCTACTCAGGGTTCTGCTATCGAGAGTAACTTCGGTCCTGGCGACTGCGGTGGCTGGGCTGACCTCTCTGCTTCTCCCTGGCTCTACAACCTCTTCAAGGCTGAGCGTACTACCAGCGGTGGCCTTGACCCGCGTCTCTACTGGACCATCGGCACTTACGAGCCTGAGTGGGACGGCTTCGAATTCGGTAATGTCTGCTACACTATTCAGCAGGGCAACGACTGGGGCAATAAGGACATCCCATACGTAACCAATAACAACTATGGTGGACTGCCCGTTGCCAAGAATACGAACCTGCGTACTGGTATCTACGACAAGGTGGTGACAGGTCTGCACTGCGGTATCAACCTCCGCATGATGCGCTACTCTGACGTGCTGCTCCGCGCCGCTGAGTGTGAAAACGAGGTAAGCGGTCCGACTCAGCAGGCTATCGACTGGATCAACCAGGTGCGTAACCGCGTCGGTCTGGCTAACCTGAACCTCTCTGACTTCAGTTCCAAGGACAAGCTGTTCGAGCAGATTGCCAACGTGGAGCGTCCGAAGGAGTTCGGTTGTGAGTTCGGTCGTGGCTTCGATCTGCTTCGCTGGGGCTTCTTCTACAGTGCTGACCGTCTGCAGCAGCTTAAGGAGCATGCTGCCGTTAACTTCTGGACAAAGGCAAACTATAATGATGGTGCCATCGAGTTCACACCGAAGGATCCCGTCAGTTACAGTTCTTGCAGTAAGAGTTCGTATGACACTTATCAGGTTGGTCATGAGTTCTTCCCCATCTATCAGGGTACGCTGAACGACAACCCCAACCTCGTGGGCAATTCTGCTAATACCAACACCAGCAATGCTGAATACTTCTCTGGTAAGGGTTGGACGGTACATCCCGTGGTGAACCTCTGATAATTGATAGTTGAAAATTGATAATTGAAAATAAGAAGAATTATGAAATACAATAAATTAGCAACAGTCTTCTGCTCAGCTGCTATCGGACTGATGGCTCTGACGAGCTGTGAGGGCGGTGACTTGTTCAGCATAGATTCTCCCGACTGGCTCACCTCAAGAGCCGACTCCATCGCTCAGGCCAAGGCCGCCAATCAGGGTGGTGATGAGGAGATTGAAGGCCTTCAGGAGGACGTATATACCGTTGGTGCCACAGACTTCTCAACTGGCTGGTGGGCACAGTTCTCCAAGTACTACCAGATTCCAGAAGGAGAGAAGTGGGTGACACAGTTCAACCTGAACATCAACCCCGCTGCCTCGAATACCTATAAGAACTTCGCGCTCATAATCAGCAGCGATGCCGACCGTGGCGGTGCCGGTTATATTGAGTATGGCGCCATCCGCTACGACTATCAGCCGAGCGGTAACTCTGAGTGGGGTGACTATATCGACCGTAGTCTTGCTACGAGTACTTTGGAATTTGGAAGCGATACTGACAGCGGTGTCGACCAGCTTGGCGGTAAGGTGACGCTGTCCATCGACCGTACTGGTGGTGGCCTGATCGTGACCATGACCAATGGCCGCGTGACGAAGACCTATACCCAGACCTCACCGTTGGTAAACCTCAATGCCGATGCGTCGAACACCACGATTCGTGCGTTCCTCGTGCCCGAGGGCTCCTATATTGAGTTCCAGGGTTCTACCCATGAGCCGATTGGCGGCTTCACCTCTCGTGAGGACAAGCAGCCGCTGTCGCTAGAGCTGACAGGTGTGCCGACAGAGGTGCTGGCTGGTACCACGCTCGAGGAGGCAATGGCCAATGTGACGGCTGTCGTCAACTTTGAGCAGGGCGTGTCACTGAACGTGACAGCTGAAGACCTCCAGTTCGAGGCTATCCCGAATATGGAAGACCTGGGCCAGAAGACGCTCGTTGTCCTCTACAACAAGACCTTCAAGGGCGTTAACTGCGACAAGCCTGTCATCGCTACGAAGGTATTCAGCGTGGTGAACGAACTCTCTGCCTTCACGCAGACCGTGGTTGTTCCAAGCCCGCTCATCCTCGGTGCCGAGGACAACAGTTCCGGCTGGTGGTCTGCCCATACTGAGAATATCAAGGTTGAGCCGAAGGAGACCAAGGTGGTGAACTTCACTAACTATACTACAGGCGAGAACAACTGGAACAACTTCGTGATTGTGCTCAACGATGCCACTACCGCCAAGGAGTATGCTGTGGTACGTGCCGACAACTTCGGTTGGGGTGACGGCTACGCTGCCTGCACGCCGAGTGGTGGCCAGGCTGACTGGGATGTATGGCGTGCAGCCATGAATGGTGCCCGTGTGACGGCTTACATCACCAACAACGGCGATGGTACGGCTGACGTGAAGGCCGTGATGCATGGCAACGACGGTGTGGACTATTATCAGAGCTATACGGGCATTAACACCGTCAATCCCGATGATATGTACTTCCGTTTCACCGTCGACGGCTGCCATATGGTATTCGACAACGAGCTGGGTACGCCGGATTGCACAGCTGGCTGGTGGTCTGCTCATACCGCTAATGTGCAGATTCCTGCCCATACGGTATGTACCGTCAACCTGACCAACTATACCAGCGGTGCTAATAACTGGAACAACTTCGTGGTTGTCCTCAACGATGCCACTACCGCCAAGGAGTATGCTGTGGTTCGTTCCGACAACTTCGGTTGGGGTGACGGCTACGCTGCCTGCACGCCGAGCGGTGGTCAGGCTGACTGGGTCGCATGGCTCGCTGCCATGAACGGTGCCAAGGTGACCCTGCAGATAGCTAACAACGGCGACGGCACGGCTGACGTGAAGGCCGTGATGCACGGTACTGACGGCGTAGACTATATCCAGGACTACATCGGTATCAATACCGTTGATCCGGACGACCTCTACTTCCGCTTCACCGTTGACGGCTGCTACTTGACGTTCGAGTAGTCCTATACTGCGTACAATTGAGGACACAAAGGGGGCGGTCCCCTTTGTGTCCTATTAGTTGGAAATTATTTTTTTATTTTTTGCATACATTGCTTACACTAAAGTATAAATGGTTGTGTATCAGGATTTTATTTAGTGTAGGCAAATGTGCGTAGTGTAAGCAAGTGTCGATAATGTAGGAGTTGTTGGCAAAGAATCGTGAGCCAACCGTTGCCGGAACAGGAGCCTTCTGCCGACAAACAGGAGGCTTCTGACGATTCTAAAGCAATGCTTTAACAGCGAAGGAAGGCTCCTGCCGAATGTCCCAAGGCATGGGACAAGTTGTCCCGCCCCCTGGGACATTCGGTTTAAAGGCACTAAACCTGTTGGAAAGTTGCTGTAGAACGCCAACTGATCTGTTGCAATATCGACGATAATAGCGTTTGAGAACGTTTTTGCTTACACAAACACGATTTGCTTACACTAAATAAAACACTGATACACAATCATTTATACTTTAGTGTAAGCAATGTATGCAAAAATGAAAAAATATTTTTCCAGAAACTTTCGGCAAAAGTTCGCTGATAAAGCACACAAAAAGGGTCAGGCACCTTTGTGTCCTTTAACTTCTTTTTTGACAGTGTTTTGTCAGAAAACGGATGAAAATATTGCTGTTTTCAAGAAAAAAGCGTAATTTTGCAAACTGTAGTGTGAATATCTAAAAAACGTAGTGAAATATGAACAGACTTTTTGCAAAATGGTGTTGCTTGCTGATAGCAACGCTCGTGTTAGTCACCAGTTGCGGTGGCAGTGATAACAACGAGGATGACAATGGAGGTACAACGACAGACCTGACTGTTACCACACCTGTGGTGAGCGACGTAACGTCGACTACGGCCGTCGTGTCGGCTTCGGCCAGCGGTTCGCTCCTCAGCAGCCGTGGTATATGCTACTCCACTTCGGCCAACCCTACCGTGAATGACGACAAGGTGACGGCATCCACAAAGGAAATGTCCGTTACCTTGACTGGCCTGAAGGCCTCCACAACCTATCACGTCCGTGCCTATGGGCAGACCTACAATGATGTGAAGTACTCCTCCGACGTAACATTCACCACTGCTGCTGCCGAGGAGGTGCCGGAAGAAATCGCTGATGACGTAGCCAACGGTGCCTCGCTCCTGAAGGCAGTGACTGTGCACGACCCCAGTGTGGTCTATGACCAGTCGTCAGGCCGCTACTATATCTTCGGTTCCCACCGCGCCACTGCCTGGACCACCAACATGATGTCGTGGAATACCTTCACCGTGCCTTGGGCAACATCTACCTCAACGAATGCTGCCAACTCAGTCGCATTCGTCACTCCTGCAGTAACAAAGGTCAAGAAGGGCGGAGTGGAAGTGGACTTCCCAGCCTTCGACGCACAAGGCTGGGCGAAGCGCGGCGAGAAGATATCAGGCAACGCCTATAGCATTGACGGCAACCTCTGGGCACCTGATGTCATCTACAACAAGTCGATGGGCAAGTGGTGTATGTACATGAGCGTCAACGGTGACTACTGGTACTCCAGCATCGTGCTGCTGACTGCCAGCAACATCACCGGCCCCTACACCTACCAAGGCCCTGTGGTCATCAGCGGTTTCCGTACTGCAGACTATAAGGATACCGACCTGGAACTGGCCATCGGTGAACAGGCCTCACTGCCCTCTCGCTACAACGTGGGCAACAGTTGGGGTAACCGCTATCCCAACTGTATCGACCCCTGCGTGTTCTACGACGAGACGGGCAAACTCTGGATGTCTTACGGCTCGTGGAGCGGTGGCATCTTCATGTTGGAACTGGATGAGGATACGGGTCTGCGTGACTACGATGTGGAATACAAACTGACAGGCTCTGGCGACGGCATCACCGTAGACCCCTATTTCGGCAAGAAGATTGCCGGCGGCTACTACGTGTCGGGAGAAGCCAGTTACATTGAGTATATCGATGGCTACTACTATCTCTTCATGAGTTATGGCGGCCTGACAGCCGGTGGCGTGGCCAGCGACTATAACAACGGCGGCTATCAGATGCGTGTGTTCCGCTCGCAGCAGCCCGACGGTCCTTACGTAGACGGTAAAAATTCTACCGCACTCTTCCCCAAGTACCAACTCGACTTCGGGGCCAGCGAGAATGATGGCAACCGCGGTGTGAACATCTTCGGAGCCTACTCCAATTGGGGCAACAAACTGACGGGTGGTGCCAACGAGGCCTCCGGCGAGCGTTCGCAGGGCCACAACAGCATCATCGCCGCTCCCGACGGCCGCACTTATCTGGTCTACCACACCCGTTTCCAGAATTGGGGCGAAGGCCACCAGGTGCGTGTCCATCAGGTGTTCCAGAATGAGGACGGCTGGCTCGTGGCCGCTCCGTTCGAGTACACTGGCGAGGGCATCAAGAGTGCCGATATCTCAACGAAGCAGCAGATAGCCACTGCCGACATCCCCGGCAACTACAAACTGCTGATCCACAACTACAAGCTTGACCACACCAAGAAGGCGTACAGCCAGCCCGTAGACATCACCCTGAATGCCGACGGCACCATCACAGGCGACAAGACCGGCACATGGTCCGTCCGTTCCAACACGTGCTACATCACCATCAACATCGGCGAAGAGTACAAGGGTGTGATGGTTCGCCAAACCTTGGAACCCAAGAACGATAAGGCTCCCAGTTTCACAGCCCTCCGCAGTCAGACGGGTGTCACCATCTGGGGATATAAATACAATTAGAGCAGATGATGAAAAAGTGTTTGCTGACAGCAGCGTGCTTGCTGGTCGTAACGACTGACGGCTGGGCACAGGGTGAGCGTAGGCCGCGATTCCCACGTGAGGCTTTTCAGACCGATACGCCGATGGTGCATGATCCGGTGATGGCCTATGAGGACAGCACCTATCACCTCTTTGCCACGGGTATGGGCATCCAGCACATGACCTCTAAGGATCGGAAGACATGGACGGTGAAGCCGGAGCCGCTGATGACGGTGATTCCCAAGTGGACGCACGACTCCGTACCAGGCTTCCGCAGCCATGTCTGGGCACCGGATGTGATTCGGTGGCATGGCCGTTGGTGGCTGGCCTATAGTTGCTCGACGTTCGGTAAGAATGGTTCGGCCATCGGTCTGCTGTCTGCTCGCTCACTCTCGTTCCCGATGTGGAATGATGAGGGCTGTATCGTCAGTTCGCAGGAGAAGCGTGACAACTGGAACGCCATCGACCCAAACTTCGTGATTGACGAGCAGGACCAGCCCTGGCTTGTCTGGGGTTCTTTCTGGGACGGCATCCAGTTGGTGCGTCTTGATACCACGATGCACGTCGCCAAGGGAGAGAAGCCGCGCACCATCGCCCGTCGCTATAATCTCTCCAGTGTGAAGAGCAAGGCGGCACTGCCTGTCAATCCCAATCCTCCTAAGAACCCCACCTCTGATTTTGCGGGACCGAATGCTATCGAAGCCCCCTTCATCTATAAGCACGGCGGCTGGTATTATCTCTTTGTCTCGTGGGACTACTGCTGTCAGGGCTCAAAGAGCAACTATCGTGTGGCCGTAGGCCGCTCCAAGACGGTGGACGGGCCTTACCTCGACCGCGAGGGCAAGGATATGGCCTATGGTGGCGGTACGCTCTTCATCGAGGGTGACAAGCAGCAGTTTGATGCAGCCGGCCATTGTGCCGCCTATACCATCAACGGCGAGGACATCTTCATCTGTCACGGCTACAGCATCGCCCATGAAGGGGCCTCCATCCTCATCCAGCGACCTATCCAATGGACAGCCGACGGCTGGCCAGAATTGTCGAACCAATAAATACGTTATATGATGCGCAGTATTCTCCTACTTTTCATTTTCCACTTCTCGCTTCTCACTTCCTCTGCACAGTCTTGGACAGCAGACAATGGCAATGGCACGTACACCAATCCGCTGTTCTATGATGAGTTCTCCGATCCCGACATCCTGCGGGTGGGCGATGACTACTATCTGGCGGGTACGACGATGCATACGGTGCCTGGACTGGTGATCCTTCACTCCAGGGATTTGGTAAACTGGGAGAACATCAGCTACTGCTTCGACCGCTTCGACTTCGACGACGATGCCTTCTCGCTGAAGAACCACAAGGAAATCTACGGCCAGGGCATCTGGGCACCCGCCATCCGCTATGCTAACGGCCAGTTCTATGTCTTCTCGAATGTCAACGGCAAGGGCTTGCAGTGTTACACAGCCAAGGATATCCGTGGGCCGTGGATCCACCACAATATGCAGGGCCGTATCTACGACCTCTCCGTGCTGTTCGATGATGATGGGAAGATCTATGCCATCCACGGCTATGGCGAAGTGAAGTGTACGGAACTGAAGCCCGACATGAGCGGCCCCGTTGAGGAGACGGAGCGCACCATCATCCCGGAGGGCAATGCCGTTGGCGAAGGGCATCACATGTATAAGATCAATGGGATGTATTATCTCATCTCCACCGACTACCGTCCCAATGGCCGTACCCTCTGTTCCCGTTCGAAGAATATCTGGGGTCCCTATGAGACGATTACCGTCACGGCCGACGAGACCTTCGGCTATCATCAGGCTCCGTTGACGCAGGTGCCCCGTGGCGAGCAATACCGCATCGGCCACGACGGCACAAAGTTCGGCATCCCTGAGGTGGACAAGGACGCGACGGCCTGCACGAACATCCATCAGGGTGGTATCGTGGAGGATCAGAGCGGCCAGTGGTGGGCCCTGCTGATGATGGATTTCCACAGCATCGGCCGTACCGTCACCCTGGCCCCCATCACTTGGAAAGACGACTGGCCCATGCTCGGCCTTGAAGGGAATCTCGGCCGTGCCCCCCGCACTTGGCTGAAGCCGAATGTCCAGCCTGTTGCTGTGCCACAGCAACAAACAACTCCCCGTGCCCCCTATGACCGCAGCGAGGATTTCAACGGCAAGGCCCTGGGCCGCATCTGGCAATGGAACCACAATCCCGATGACTCGAAGTGGAGCCTGAAGAACGGGCGACTCCGTCTGCAGTCGATGCCGGCCGAACAACTGATGTGGGCTCGCAACACACTCACCCAGCGCGTCATCGGCCCGACGAGCACCACCACTGTCGAGCTTTACACAAAGGGCTTGAAGGATGGTGACGTGGCTGGTCTGGGTAATATCAACGTGCCTTGCTCCTGGATAGGCATCGTAAAGGAGGGCAAGAATCTGGCTTTGCGCTGCTTCGAGCAGGCCACCAACGATACCATCGACGTGCAGGTCAGTCTGCCGAAGGGTAAAATATGGCTGCGCTGCATCGGCGATTATGACAACGACCAGGCCCAGTATGCCTATAGCACTGATGGCATGACCTTTCAGACGCTGGGCAGGATGATGCCACTCAGCTATCAGTTGATTTCCTTCCAAGGGTCGCGCCACGCCCTCTTTGCCTTCAACCACAAGGGGCAGAAGGGCGGCTATGCCGAGTTTGACAATTTCACCGTTGAAGAGCCGCAGGCAGACCGTAGCCAGAATATCCCTTATGGCAAGACCTTCCGCATCATCAATCTTGCAACAGACCGCCCAGTCGTGGCTCTTAAGCATGGCATGCTCTATGATACTGACCCGAAAGACAACAGTCCTCAGACCCGTTTCCGCATTATCGACAAAGGGCAGGGGCAGGTGATACTCCAGTGCGAGGATGGCCGCTATGTCTTCGTGGCTGGCTATGGCATCGCTGGTGATGTGCGACTGACGGACGATGAATCGAAGGCAGAGGTGTTCCTCTGGCAGGACTATCTGAACCATGAGTTCATGCTCATGTCGATGCGCACCCACCGTTACATCGGCAAGAGTCCCACCACCGGCAGCCCCTATTCGATGGATTTCACCGGTGCCGACCCTGCCCGTCGCAATGGTGCCGTACTGCGCTGGGAATAAGTAACGATAATAATTAGAATCTATGACAACAAAGAATTGCAAATGGATGCTGAGAGTGCTGGTGACACTTTTTACTTTTCACCTTTCACTTTCCACTTCTTTCTCCGAGAATTATCCCTATCGCAGCGACTACCTGTGGCTGACAGTACCCAATCATGCTGACTGGCTTTATAAGACTGGCGAGCGGGCAAAGATTGAAGTAACCTTCTGTAAATACGGAATCCCGCAGGATGTGGAAGTCAGTTACGAGATAGGGCAGGATATGCAGCCCGCCACCTCTTCCGGTAAGGTGATGCTGAAGAATGGTAGGGCTATCATCGATATGGGCACGATGAAAAAGCCCGGTTTTCTTGACTTGCGACTAAAGGCCAAGGTCGAGACCAAGACTTATGAGCATCATGTGAAGGTAGGCTTCTCACCAGAACAGTTGAAGCCCTACACAAAGAATCCCGCAGACTTCGATGCTTTCTGGAAAAAGAACCTTGAGGAGGCGAGGAAGACTCCCCTTTCCGTTGAGTGCAGGAAAGTGGATAAATATACAACCGGCGAATTCGATTGTTACCTGTTGAAGATTCGTACCGATCGTCGACATAGTATCTATGGCTATTTGACGAAACCTAAGGTCGATGGTAAATATCCCGTTGTGCTCTGTCCGCCAGGTGCTGGCATCAAGACCATCAAGGAACCCATGCGTAACACCTATTACGCCAAGAATGGTTTCATTCGTCTGGAGATGGAGATTCACGGCCTGAATCCCGAAATGACAGAAGAGCAGTTCAAGGAGATCTCAAATGCTTTCTCCGGCGAGAACGGCTATGTGGAGAACGGACTCGACAATCGTGACAATTATTATATGAAGCACGTTTATGTAGCTTGTGTCCGTGCTATCGACTATCTGTGCTCTCTCCCCGACTGGGATGGCAAGAATGTCTTTGTGCAGGGTGGAAGTCAGGGTGGCGCCCTCTCGCTGATTACAGCCGCTCTCGACCCTCGTGTCACTGCCTGTGTAGCCAATCATCCGGCCCTTAGTGACATGGCGGGCTATGCAGAACAGGGACGCACAGGCGGATGGCCCCATCTGGTACGTGAGAACCAGATGCTGACCCCCGAAAAGATACAGACCCTACAGTATTTTGATGTGACGAACTTTGCCCGTCGTATTCAGTGCCCGGTCTATCTCACTTGGGGCTATAATGACGATACCTGTCCTCCCACGACAAGCTATATCGTCTGGAATCTTATTACAGCCCCGAAGGAGGCACTTATTACGCCTGTCAACGAGCACTGGACCACCACCGACACGAACTATGGTCAGATGGAGTGGCTGAAGAAGTATGTTAAATGAGAGGGATGACTTGTATCATCTGTCAGCCTCAGTAGAGTAAGAGTAATCCAGCGAGGCCAGCATAGCAGATCATGCGGATGGGATTGATCTTCAGATAGCCGGTGCCGAAGGCGGTGGCTATAAGGAGCCCACAGCTGATGAAGAACTGCCAGGGATTCTCCATAGGGGTGGAGAAATTCTCCTTGTTGCAGAGCAGGAGGGTGGCTGCTGCTAAGAGACCGACGACGGCAGGGCGCAGACCTGTGAAGACGGACTGTACCAGCGGGGTGTTCATGTACTTCATGAACATCTTGCTGATGAGGATCATCAGGATGAGCGAGGGCAATACCAACGCGAAGGTGGCGGTGGCAGAGCCGAGGATAGCCATCAGGTGGCCGTAGCCTGCATTATGGATGGCGGTGTAGCCACAGTAGGTGGCTGAGTTGATGCCGATGGGACCGGGTGTCATCTGCGAGATGGCCACGATGTCCGTAAACTCTGCCGTCGAGAGCCAGTGATGACTCTCTACCGTCTCATGCTGAATCAGCGAGAGCATACCGTAGCCGCCGCCGAAGCCGAAAAGGCCAATCATGAAGAATGTATAGAACAAACTCAAGAAGATCATGACTCTGTAGGTTTTATGTATATACCATAGATATAGCCCGCCAGACCAGCTATAATTATAATATAAATAGGTGAGACACCGAGGGCCCAGATGGCCAGCGCACAGGCGATGGGAATCCAGATGGTGAACTTATTCAGCTTGGCCCGTTGGCCGAGGCGGAACGTAGGCACGGCAATCAAGGCCACTACCGCAGGACGGATGCCACGGAAGATGGCAGCGACGACCCTGTTGTCCTCGAACTGCTTGAAGAAGATGGCGATGGCCAGGATGATGAGGAAGGAGGGTAGGACTGTGCCCAGGGTAGTGCAGATGGCACCGCGTATCTTGTGCAGCTTATAGCCGATGAAGATGGCGATGTTGATGGCGAAGACGCCGGGGCAACTCTGGGCAATGGCTATCAGGTCGAGCATCTCTTCCTTTTCCACCCAACGGTGCTTGTTGACCACTTCCTCCTCAATCAACGGAATCATGGCATATCCACCCCCGAGGGTGAATATGCCAATATGAAAGAAGGTCTTAAACAGCTCAGCGTACATGCGCCTCCACCCATTTACGTGCATTGACGAAGGCCTCAATCCATGGGGTCACCTCGTCAGCCTTGCGGTTAGCGGGATACCAGGCGTTTTGCCAAGGGAAGACGGCACGCTCCAGATGCGGCATCATGCAGAGATGGCGACCGTCCTCAGAGCAGATACCTGCCACGTCGTAGTCAGAGCCATTGGGGTTGGCGGGATAGCCGTGATAGTTGTACTTGGCAATCACGTTGTAGGCGCTCTCTGCCTCAGGCAGATGGAACTTACCCTCGCCGTGAGCTACCCATAGACCGAGCTTCGAGCCGCTCAGTGAGCCGAACATCACGCTGTTGTTCTGCGGGATGCTGAGGCTGATGAACTCACTCTCGAACTTATGCGAATCATTGTGGAGCATCTTGGCACCCTTGGCGCCGGTGAGGCCGAGCTCCACCATCAGCTGGCAACCGTTACAGATACCGAGCGAGAGTGTGTCTTCGCGGGCATAGAACTTATCAAGGGCTTCCTTGGCCTTCGGGTTGAAGAGGAAGGCGCCGGCCCATCCCTTGGCAGAGCCGAGCACGTCGCTGTTGGAGAATCCACCGCAGAAGACGATCATGTTGATGTCCTCGAGGGTCTCGCGACCAGTGATCAGGTCGGTCATCATCACATCCTTCACGTCGAAGCCGGCGAGGTAGAGGCAGTAGGCCATCTCGCGCTCACCGTTGGTACCCTTCTCACGGATGATGGCGGCCTTCACGCCTGTGTTCTCACGACGGTCGGCAGAGATGCCATACTGGGCGAGCTTGCCAGTGAAGCCCTTGGGGAACTTCATCTCCAGAGGCTGCTGCTTGTAGTTTTCGAAGCGCTCCTTGGCCTTGCCGTTGAAGCTCTGCTTGCGGTCGAGCAGGTATGAGGTCTTATACCATACATCGCGGAGATGGTCGATGTCGAAGGTAAACTCCTTGTCTTCAGCCTTGACCACGATGCTGCGGCTGTCCTCCACGGGGTAACCGATCTTGGCAAAGCCGACACCCATGTCCTCCATGAAGTCCCTAAAGTCGAACTTATGCTCGTCGCTTACCTCGATGATGACACCGGGATTCTCGGCGAAGAGAGCCTTCACGATGTCAACCCCCTCTGGCTCCCCCTTGCCAAGGGGGAGAGTTTTTGGAGCAATGTCGTGCAGGTTGATGTGCATGCCGCCCTTGGTATTGGCAAAGCACATCTCCAGCAGAGTGGTGATGAGGCCACCGGCAGAGATGTCGTGACCGGCCATGATCCATCCCTTCTCAATGAGCTGTTGGATGGCCATGAAGGCATCGGCGAAGTACTCGGGATTCTTCACCGTGGGCACATCGTCGCCCACCTTGCCCAGGCTCTGGGCAAAGGCCGAACCGCCCAGACGCTGCTCGTCGAAGCTGAAGTCTATATGGTAGAGTGAGGCCCGCTTGTCGTTGACGACGACGGGCGACACCACTTTCCTTATGTCACTCACCTCGCCGCCTGCCGACACGATGACCGTTCCCGGAGAGATAATCTTCTCGCCATTGGGATACTGCTGCGTCAGCGACAGCGAGTCCTTGCCCGTGGGCACGTTGATGTGCAGGTCGCAGCAGAAGTCGCTCAGCGCCTTCACACCGGCATAGAGACGGGCATCCTCGCCCTCCTGCGAGCGGCAGGGCCACATCCAATTGGCAGAGAGGCTCAGCGAGTCCATGCCGTCGGCCAGCGGAGCCCACACGATGTTCGTCAGAGCCTCGGCCACCGAGAGCAC
>ERZ842401.5557-NODE-5557-length-13902-cov-18.331263_pt1 | contig 13902 bp, 9 predicted proteins | sample MGYA00521270_ERZ842401 | MGnify/ENA primary metagenome ERZ842401 (study PRJEB31892, sample SAMEA3878208) | bioreactor metagenome | biome: Moose rumen | place: Sweden | collected 2011-10 | study: EMG produced TPA metagenomics assembly of the PRJEB12797 data set... | reverse complement strand
GGAATTATTCTTTATTAACTCTTTTTTCTTTGAAAATAAAACAGTATCTTTGCACAAATGATTGACAGGGCGACGGTAGAAAAAATCATGGATGCCACCAATATCGTGGATGTGGTGGGTGAGTTCGTTAACCTCCGCAAAGCGGGTGTTAACTATAAAGGGCTATGTCCTTTCCATGATGATAAGACCCCGTCATTCATGGTATCGCCCTCCAAGCAGATCTGTCACTGTTTCGCCTGTGGTGAGGGAGGTAATGCTGTCAACTTCTTGATGAAGCACGAGCAGATCACCTATCCGGAGGCACTTCGCTGGTTGGCAAAGAAATACAATATCGAGATACAGGAGCGAGAGTTGTCTGACGAGGAGAAGAAAGAGCAGAGCGACCGTGAGTCGATGTTTGTCGTCAACGAATGGGCTTGCCAGTATTTCCATGAGATACTGAATAACGATATGGACGGACAGGCTATCGGTAAGCAGTATTTCCGTAGTCGTGGTATCCGTGACGACATTATCGAGAAGTTCCAGTTAGGTTTTGCCCTCACCAAGCGTGATGCCCTTGTCAACGAGGCGCATCGTAAGGGATATAAGGATGAGTTCCTTGTCAAGACTGGCTTGTGTATCGAGAATGAGCGTGGTGTTTACGACCGTTTCGCAGGTCGTGCCATCTTCCCGTGGCTGAATGTCAGCGGGAAGGTCGTTGCCTTTGGTGGTCGTAAACTGGATGCTGCCACGAAGGGCGTGCAGCAGAAATATGTCAACTCCCCTGACTCAGAAATATATCATAAGGAGCGTGAGTTGTATGGTATCTATCAGGCGAAGAAGGCAATCGTTAAAGAGGATCGTGTCTATATGGTGGAAGGCTATACCGATGTGATAGCCATGCACCAGTGTGGACTGGAAAACGTGGTGGCTAACTCAGGTACTGCTCTTTCCGTCTATCAGATTCGCTTACTGCGTCGTTTTACCCAGAATATCACGTTGCTCTATGATGGTGATGAGGCTGGCATCCATGCTGCTATGCGAGGTACGGATATGCTGCTGCAAGAGGGAATGAAGGTGAAGGTGCTGCTGTTGCCTGACGGGGATGACCCCGACTCCTTTGCCCGTAAGCATACCGCAACGGAATTCAAGGAGTATATTGAGGAACACCATACCGACTTCATCCAGTTTAAGACAGACCTGTTATTAAAAGGGGTGAAAGATCCTATCAAGCGTGCTGAGGCTATCAACAGCATCGTGCGCTCCGTGAGTGTTATTCCTGACCCTGTGGAGCGTTCTATCTATATCACAGACTGCGCCCGCAGACTGGGTGTTGATGAGCGGACACTCATCTCACAGACCAATAAGTTTATCGCAGGTGACAAGGAGGAACAGCAAAAGGAAGCGGAGCGGGAAGCCCGGCAGCAGGACACTACTCCTATTATCCAAGAGACGATAGGTTTGCATACGCCTCAGGAGCAGGCTACGGAGGTGGAGCGTCTGCTAATTCAGCAGGTAATCCGTTATGGCGATGTTGTCGTTATCGACGAGGATACCCAGGAGGGACACCTCCAGTTGAACGTTGCCCAGTATGTCGCATATGATTTCGGCAATGACGGACTCTCTTTTGGCAACGACCTCTTCAACCGTATCCTACAGGAGGCGGTGAGTCATTCTACAGAGAATGGTTTCACGGCGGAGTCCTATTTCACACAGCATCCTGACGTGGAGGTCAGTCAATTAGCCCATCGCCTTGCCGTGGACAACTACCAGTTAGGGCGCAACTTCCAGAAAGAGCCGACGGCGAAAGACCTCCGCCAGTTGGTGGAGCACCTGATGCTCGACTTCCGTTATAACATCGTGACGAATCGGCAGAAAGAGATTGTGAACGAGATGAAGACGGAGAAGGATATGGGGCGTATGAAGGAACTCATGGAGGAGTATAAATCGGTGTCAGAACTCTGCCAGCAAATAGGCAAGATGTTGGGACGATAGCAGAGCATGCAGTCATTATTATATATTATAGGTGTCACTCTCATGTGGATAGTCATTGCCATGGCTGTTATCCATGTGGTGATGGACAATCGCCAGCCCGCCAAGACGATGGCGTGGGTATTGGTGATTATCTTCGTACCCCTGGTAGGACTGGTGTTCTATCTCTTTTTCGGTGTCAATCACCGTAAGGAACGACTGGTCAGTCAGCGTTCGCTCGATCAGTTGACGAAACGCTCCATGTTAGGTTTCGTGGAACAGCAGAACTTGCGACTACCAGAGCGTCATAAACAATTGGTTGACCTCTTCGTCAACCAGTCGTTCTCCTTGCCTTTCAAGGACAACCAAGTAGATATCATGACAGATGGCTATGCTTTCTTCCCTGAGTTGCTGAGGGATATCGCCCAAGCGGAACATCATATCCATATCGATATGTATATCTTCGAGGATGACGCTTTAGGGCGATTGGTTGCCGACACACTTATCGACAAGGCGAGGGAAGGAGTGCATATCCGGGTCATATACGATGATGTGGGATGCTGGAATGTGAGGCACACCTTCTTTGAACGAATGCGAGAGGAGGGTATTGAGGTGGCAGCCTACCTGCCTGTGCGTTTCCCGTCCTTTACGAGTAAGGTCAATTACCGTAACCACCGTAAACTGGTTGTCATTGATGGTAGAGTGGGGTATATCGGTGGTATGAATATCGCCTTGCGCTATGTGAAGGGAACGGGTGAGCAGCCATGGCGTGATACGATGTTGCGTGTCACGGGTGGTGGTGTCTATGGATTGCAACGTGCCTTCCTTGTCGACTGGTATTTTGTCGACCGCACGCTTATCACTGACCGCATCTATTATCCCCAACACCTAACACTTAACACCCCACACCCTACACCCAATAATTGCCTCGCCCAGATTGTGACCAGTAGTCCCACCAATCCTTATCCTGAGATTATGCAGGGTTATGTACGTGCCATCCAGTCGGCACGTCGTTATGTGTTCATAGAGACCCCCTATTTCCTGCCCAATGAGCCAGTGCTCTTTGCCATCAAGACTGCAGCACAGGCAGGGGTCGATGTCCGCATTCTCTGTCCTCGCCGCTCTGATGCCCGTTTCGTGGAGTGGGCTTCGCGTTCCTATTTGCGTGAGGCTTACGAGGCTGGCGTACAGGTATATCTCTATGAAACAGGATTCCTGCATTCCAAGATGATGGTCAGCGACGACTCCATCATCACTTGTGGCTCTACCAATGTCGACTTCCGTTCCTTCGAGAACAACTTCGAGGCGAATGCGTTTATCTATGATGAAGGAACAGCCTTACGCATGAAGAACATCTTCCTGAAAGACCAGGAGCATTCTGTCCTATTGGGTGACCTGCCCCATAGGATTCATCCAAAGTTCATGAAGCGGTTGTGGGAAAGTCTTACTCGTCTGTTATCACCGCTGTTGTGACAAACGTAAGCCTATAGTCGTTGTAAGTCACAAATCTCAGGAATTCTTTTGCCAACTTGAAGAAATTGCGTATCTTTGCAGACATGAAACGGCTCGTGTACTTTCTGATGTTGCTCTTTACGATGCTCTCATGTACTTTAGATCATGAGACGGCACGTCGGATGCAACACGATTTGCAGAGGGTTCAGGAGATGAACAAGGCGTTCATCCCTTTGGACACCGTGACCGTCATGGATACCGTATTAGACTATTATGAGTCGCATGGCAGCCGTACGGACAAAATGATGGCAAACTACATGATGGGCTGTGTCCACAGGGACAGGGGAAACTCTCCCATTGCCTTAGCGTATTATCGCAAAGCCACGGAATATGCGGATACAACAGACATGGACAATGTAAAGACACTGAGTCGTATCTACGGACAGATAGCAGAGATTTTCAACAAACAGCGTGTTCCACAATTAGAGTTGAAAGCAGAGTGGGAGGCTGTTCGCCTCGCCTTAGAAGCAAAAGACACCATAACTGCAATCAATTATTATGCCTATCTGGCTGGTGCTTATCACATGATGGGCAAGATGGACTCTGCTTTGATGATAAACAAAATTGCTTTCCATGACTATATAAAAATGGGACGCAGAGACCTTGCTGCTGGGATCCTACCTTTGTCAATAGATATCTATCTAAGGCAAAAGAAATTTAAAGAGGCAAATAAAATTATGAACATTTTTGAACAAGAGTCAGGAATGTTTAGTAATGGGGAAATTTCTTCTGGGCATGAATTATACTATTTCTATAAGGGACTATATTATGAGGGATTTGGCAGAAGCGATTCTGCTCTATATTATTATAATAAACTATTACAATATCCGAAAATAGAGAATTTGCAAGCAGCCTATGAGGGTCTGACAAAGACCTATAAAGAGATCGGATTGGCTGACTCCGCCACCAAATATGCTATCCTTTATACAGAAGCCAACGACTCTGTAAGTCTAAAGAGTTCTTCACAGGAAATTGTCAAGATGCAGGCATTGTATGATTACAATGAGAATCAACATATTGCCGCAGAAAAGGAAAAGGAGACAGAGCGGCTACGATATTTGCTCTATATCATTGTTATAGTTGTATGCTTTTTCGCATACCTTATTTCAAAATATTTCCTGTGGCAGAGAAAGAAGAAATTTAGAGAAATAGCAAAGGCTAATATAAAATATGCAGAGATACTATCTCAATACAACAAATCACTTTCTGAGTTGAATTCCTTGAAAGATGGCTTTGACAAGTATCGGATATCCAAGCAAAAGGAGATAGAGAATTTGAAACAGATGTTGTCCGTTTATCAGTCAGACAATACCAGTCCCGAGAAGTGGAATATTGAGCAAGCATTGCTTGATAGTCGTATTATCTATCACTTTCATCAGTCGGCAAGTAAGGCGCAGATGGCGACCTGTGCCGAATGGAATGACTTGAAAGATATTGTTTCAGAATACTTGCCAGACTTCTACCAAAGGATAACTACCCATAAAGAATTGACAGACAAAGAACTCCTTGTCTGTATGCTAAGCAAATTGAGGTTTATTCCTTCAGAGATGGTTGTCTTATTGGGATTAACTTCTCAACGCATTACCAATATCCGTAATAGCATTAACATAAAACTATTCAAAGAAAAAGGAGCGCAAGGCTTGGAGGCGAATTTAAGACGTTTCTAATGTGTATTGTGTAAAGAATGTAAAAGTACCCATAACCTATTGAAAAACAAACATCTATTTTGTTACCCCCCGTTTTCTATGTAAAAAGTGTACTCGTAAAATTTTGCTTAATTGCTTATACATTATACCTTTGCAACAAAATTTTAACCGTTACAATATGATAATAAGATGAAAAAGTTATTTCTTTTATGCTGCTTCTTCGCAGTGACGCTGACCATCAATGCAAATGGATGGATTCATTTTCAAACCAATTACAACAATCCCAATCCCATAGGAATAGGGAGGCAACGTACTCCTGTTCAGTCTCCCGCTGTATATTTAGAGGATTGTACACTCAGTTTCAATGCCTTTGAGGATGACTGTGTAATACAATTGTTGGATGAGGACGATGCCATTGTTTTCTCTGATATAATATCAGCAGGGACAACCAGTTTCCTGCTTCCTTCAACATTGGAAGGTGAATACCAAATTCAACTTATCTATGGTAACTTCATCTTTACAGGATATATAGAATTATAAGGTAGATTAATCAAGTCGACAAGATTATATCCAGACCAGACTGGTATAAAAGGGGCGGTTACCGAAAAGCCAATTGTAAAGAGTAGGCACAAAAGAAGTGTCAAATGAAGAATGAAAATCAGATTCAAAAATTAACAAGAGATGAGGCAAACCATTTAACTGGTGGTTACACTTGTATCGAGTTCCCTGATTTTAGTGCAGAAGCATTTCGTAACGGAAATTGTTCTAATACAAGTGGAACTTTCAATGGGAATTGTGGATGCGGTGCATGCCAAAAGACAAGAGAGTAAGTTTGATTAGTATGGGGATACCTGAAAATCATTATTTTCAGGTAGTCCCCTTTTGTTTGTAATCATTAATCAGATTAACAAATACTAAATATTCTATCTAATGAAGACGAAATGGAGTAAATATATTTTTATTTTTCCCGTCAAAAATAAAATGATTATATACAATTATGCATGGAATAGTGCAGTAATAGTCCTAAATGAATTATATAGTATATTAGAAGAATGTAAATCGAATCCAAATTTAATATCCGACATTCATTCCTCCTTGTATCAAGATCTTGTAAGAAGAAAAATAATTATAGAGGACTCTATATGCGAGGAAGAAGAAGTCATAAAAAATATTAAACTAAGGTTGTCTGACCCCTCAACACTAAGAATCACCATAAATCCAACATTAGATTGTAATTTAAGATGTTGGTATTGTTATGAATCACATACAGAAGGGAAATACATTAATAAGACCATTACAACATCAATTCTTAACTTTTTGGAAAGAAGTCTCAACAAAAAGAATCTTAAAAAAGTAGAACTATCCTTCTTTGGTGGTGAACCTTTGTTAAGAGCACATTTAAACGCTATACCAGTGGCAAAAGAAATAAAAAAAATATGTGAAAAAAAGAAGAAAAAACTCTCTTTACACTTTACATCTAACGGAGTACTTTTATCCAGTAATATTGTTGACGAATTGTGTTATTTAAATATTCCAATATCTTTCCAAATACCATTTGATGGTAATGAGGAGATTCATAATAAAATCAAATTCATGCATAATGGAGAAGGGTGCTATTCTCGGATTCTAAAGAATATTGATTACGCTATAGCCAATCATATATCCATTAATGTACGCTTTAATTATGGTTTGGAAACGATAGACTCTTTTAAAGAGGTTATTGATGATATTATGAATCTTCCACATTATAACGTAAATTATATAAAAATCTCTTTGCAAAGAATTTGGCAATGTAAAAACACTTTGGAATTAGAAGAAAAGGCAAGGGAAATCAATGACTATTCCATTAGCAACGGTTTATCAACCTTTTTATCAGGAAATGTCAGTAGTAATTCTTATTGTTATGCGGATTACCTCAATTCCTATCTGTTCAATTATAATGGAGATGTATTTAAATGTACAGCAAGAGAGTTTTCTGAAAAGAACCGTATAGGAATACTTAATATTGATGGTAGCATTTCATATTTAATTTCCCCACAAAAATTGATAAAAATCCGCTTTAAGAAAGAATGTAAGCAATGCAGTTTATTACCCATTTGCACTATTTGCTCCCAAACTCACTTCGAAAGCGGAAATTCTATCCCTTGCAATATATCCGAAGAAGACAAACAAGGACAAATTGAAAGAAAAATGAAAGAACAACTCAAAAAGTATACCGATTATGTGTAGAGCATCAATACTATTCTTTTTTCTAATGATATCCTTGTCATTATTTTCTCAAAACATCTGTGGGAAAGTGATAGACGAACAAGGGAAGCCCGTAGAGTATGCAAATGTCATAATTTTAAAGAATGATAGTAGTTTTGTTTGCGGTGATGTTACCAACGAAGAAGGATATTTTTTTATGAATGCAATACCAGATACTATTATAGTTAAAGTATCCTGTATAGGCTTCAAACAATTTATAATGCCCTTTCCAAGTGCTGGAGATATTGGAATTATAAAGTTGTCTTCCGAGACTTATATCTTGGATGGGGTAACCATCAAGAAGGATGTAATCCAAAATCATTTAGGAGGCTATTCCATCCGTCTGAAAAATTACGAGGTAGTCAAAGGCAAGCAAATTACGGAGGCTCTTGAATTTCTCCCAAACGTGACCTTCCATGACGCAGAATTATATATCCTAAACAAAGAACCTTCTGCAATTTATGTGGATGGAATCAAACTTAATAACCTTAAGGAACTACAAGATATTCCAGCAGAAGAAGTAGAAATGGTCTCTGTAGATTATCAGGGTGGCGCAGAAAGAAACACGAGTAATCGAGGGGCTATATTACATATAAAATTAAAGCAACCTGTCATTGGTGGATATTTTGGATGGTTTCGGGGAGGCTTTCGGGAAACTTCGTATGGATGGGGTGGCGAAAGAATAAGTAAGTCATTTAAAATCCAACTTAGGAACATTTCTCTTTACAATACGTTCTCATATCGTCGTCGCTTGCTTTTTTCAGACTCAAATGAAGAAAAGCGATTCCTTAATACCGCAAAGAACGCTCAGATTGACACACGCTTCAGAAATTGGTATAACATCATCTCTGATCGATTGAGTGGCATCTGCCAGATTGCCCCCAATCATGTAATTGAGGCGAGTCTTCTCTATATGTACGAAGATAATAAGCCACATTACGATTCAGGAATTGTGGAGGAAGCACATAGTAGAAGGCAAACTTCTTATCACTCTCACGATTATTCTAAGACTACTCAAATCCAAGGTTACTATATGTGGAACTCAGATAAAGATGCCAAGCAATTCAAATTGAACATTGACTACCTCCACAAAACAGATCATTTGTCCCAAATGGCAGATGAAGAAATAACGACATGGGCAAATCAGAATACAAAAATGCTTAGATTCAAGCCAATGTTTATTGGAAATGTTCTTCATGGTCAGTGTAAAATAGGATTGGACGCACAGTTTATTTGGTTTGATGACAGACAGTCTTCTCTTTGTGGAAAGATGAAAAGCAAATCACCATCAGTCTTTATAGAATATGAAGGACAATTATCTGACAGATTCCAATATGGGGCAGGTCTCAGATACCAATATAATAAAATGAGTGTTTCTCAAGAAGATAAGAATAATACTATTTCTCATGGGGGAGTTTATCCAAACATGCAGATGATGTATATTATCAATCCCCAGAAAGGTCATTTCTTTAATATGATGTTCGAGTATGCCACTCAGGAAATTCCCTATAGTGCCATCAGTACCTATAGGATATACAACTCACCTTATTATTATATTGTAGGAAATCCAAATCTTAATATTCCAACTCAATGGTCTCTCACCGGAATGCTCACTTTATTTAACAAACTCTCCTTAACTATTGGTACGACTCATTTGAAAGACGATGTTGAATATATTACGAAAACGGATAGCCAAGAACCAAACATAAGTTTTGACCAAGCCATAAACGCAGACAGGATTAGGACTTATTTGATGGCGCTCGAAGTGATGATAAAACCAACAAAATGGTGGATAGCCAAACCTCGTATGGACCTAATGATAACTTCAGGGAAATGGGTAGAATATGAAATGCATTATGATATGCATTGGCGTTTCAGCCTTGTAAACAGTTTCTCTTTTACTAATACTTTTGGCGGTCAAATAGATATTCAATATGAACCACCATATCATTTTGCTAATATGAAACATTTGGCAGTAACAGATATACATGGAGGTCTCTACAAAAATCTATTAAGCGATAAATTACGAATATCATTTGACTTCGTTGCCTATAGACATGATCGTGATATAATAACCAATACGCCTGCATATTATAGTTATTTTGACAACAATACAAAGAATTTGGGATTTGAGTTAACAGTTACTTGGTTTTTTAAGGGAGGGAAGAAGGCTGTCAAGGATAGTGAGATGGAACCTCTACAAGAGTACAATAAAATAATACCCGTTAGATAATGCATCCATTCCAATTCTTTAAGCAGCGTGACGCCATGCAATGCGGAGTGGCTTGTTTGCGGATGATATGTTGGTATCATGGCAGGGATGTGTCTATGCCGGAACTTAGTCAGATCTGCTGTCCGTCTAATGAGGGAGTGTCCTTATTAGGAATCAGTGAGGCTGCTAATCAACTGGGATTCCACACCATTTGCGGAAGAGTGGATGCGGAGGCGTTAGAAGACGCTCCCCTTCCCTGCATCCTGCACTGGAACCAGAACCACTTTGTCGTATTGTATAAGGTTAAAGGGAGCCGCTATTATGTGGCAGATCCGGCGAAGGGAAAGATTAGATACACAGCACGGGAGTTTGCCAGCCATTGGGCCAGCACACAATCGGAGGGAAGAGAGAAGGGAGTCGCGATGTTCTTGGAGCCGACTCCTAAGTTCTACGAGCAGGAGGATGCCGTCAATAAGGAAAGGCGCTCTTTCCGCTTTCTGTTCGGCTATGTGAGGATGTACCGCAAGTATTTCCTCCAGATCATCCTCGGCTTGCTGTTAGGGTGTCTGATGCAACTGGTGTTGCCGTTCCTGACCCAGTCCATCGTGGATGTGGGCATCAAGAATCAGGACATTGGATTTATTTGGCTGGTGCTGATAGGACAACTGATGCTGACTTTCAGTCGTACGGCTCTTGACTTCATACGCCGATGGCTGTTGCTGCATATCTCCATGCGCATCAACATTTCGTTGGTCAGTGACTTCTTCATTAAACTATTGAAACTGCCCATGTCGTTCTTCGACACAAAACTGATGGGTGACCTGATGCAACGCATGAACGACCACGGAAGGGTGCAGGATTTCTTGACCTCACAGACACTGAATGTGATGTTCTCCGCCTTGAGTTTTGTCGTGTTCGGTATTGTCTTGTTCTTGTATAATCATCTGATATTTTCCGTATTCCTATTGTGTAGTATGCTATATGGCGGATGGATTGCTCTGTTCCTCAACAGACGGAAAGTGTTGGACTATGAACTATTTGAGAAGCAGGCAGAGAATAATAATAAGACATACCAGTTTATCACTACCATGCAGGAGATTAAGTTGCAGGACTGTGAGCAACGCCGCCGTTGGGAGTGGGAGGACGTGCAGGCGGACTTGTTCCAGGTGCGGATGAAAAGCCTGCGACTGCAACAGTCACAAGAGGCGGGCAGCGTTCTGATAAACGAGATGAAGAACATCCTGATAACCGTATTGTCAGCGACAGCCGTGATCCATGGTGACATGACTCTCGGTATGATGCTTGCCGTACAGTATATCATCGGACAACTGAACAGTCCGGTGGAGCAGTTGATGGCATTCCTCTATGCCGTGCAGGATGTGAAGATCAGTCTGGAGCGCATCAACGAGGTTCATACCCAAGACAACGAGGAGGACAGTAGTAGAACGATAACTACTCATAGAGACAGGGGACTGGGTATCACTTTCAGTGGTGCATGTTTCAAGTACGACAAACATAACCCAAGATATACTTTAGAAGATATAGAGATTCAGATTCCCCAAGGAAAGGTAACGGCAATCGTCGGAGCGTCTGGAAGCGGAAAGACCACACTGGTAAAACTGATGTTAGGCTACTATCCCTTGAACGAGGGACAGTTAAAGATCTGTGGAAATGATATCAAGGACATCAACTTAAAATGGTGGCGCCGACAGTGTGGGGTAGTGATGCAGGACGGTGTGATATTCTCAGAGTCAATAGCGCGGAATATTGCCGTTGGCGATACAGAGATTGACGTGGACAGATTGGGAAAGGCGGCAGAGATAGCCTGTATTAAAGATGACATTATGGCGTTACCCCTAAAGTTCAATACAAAGATTGGCAGGGACGGAGTTGGACTGAGCCAGGGGCAGAAGCAGCGCATACTGATAGCCCGTGCGGTCTATAAGAATCCCGACTTTATTTTCCTGGATGAGGCTACTAACGCACTGGATGCTAAGAACGAGCGTGCTATCGTGGAGAACCTGAGTCTTTTCTATCAGGGCAAGACTGTAGTGGTTGTTGCCCATCGCCTGAGTACAGTGAGACACGCCGACCAGATTGTCGTGATTGACAAAGGAAAAGTCATAGAGACGGGCAATCATGAGACCCTGATTGCCAAGAAGGGAGCCTATTATCAGTTAGTTAAAAACCAGTTAGAGTTAGGAAACTAAGATATGCGGAACGAAGAGAAGATAGAACTGAGGAGCGAGAAGGTGAGGAATGTCATTAGGCAAAAGCCACCTTTCTTGGTCAGATGGGGAACGCTCATCGTCTTAGTCGTGTTCTTGATACTTTGCCTCATTACTTTTACTTACATAACCAAAAATGCGGATTTTCCTGCATTTCCTGCAAAGTAAATGGGAGTCAATGACTTGTGAGTTTGCTTCCTGCACCTGAAGTTGCACCTCATGCAGAACTCTCGAATGGCAAGTGCGGATATGGGGGATACCGTGCTCATATATGTGGCATACCATATACGGGAGCGAGGTACTGGTTGTACGAGCACCAGGTACAGGGTGTACGACATACTGGTACAAGTTGTACGAGGTATCCAGACAAACAGTACCAGGAACTCGTACAATTTTTGGTATTGTTTCTTCCCAATCGGAAAAAGGGGGTAAGGTTCTGTTTCAGGTGCAGGAAATATCGTTATTTAGGCATGTAACTTATTGTTAATCAGTTAAGGTGCAGGTTTGCAGGATTATTTTAATATAGCGAAATACTGTTATTTGAACAGCGAGAAATTGACGCTGCCATAGGCTCGGTGTTCCACGAAATGGGGATGCTGAGAGAAGTCGTGGTCTTTGCCATGCTCAAAGACGAAGATACCGTCGGGTTTCAGCAGGTTCTTCTCGAAAATCATGTCGGGAATCTGCGGTAGTTCCTTCAGGGCGTATGGTGGGTCGGCAAAGATGAAGTCAAACTGCTGATGGCATGACTTGAGGAAACGGAACACGTCACCACGGATGGGAATGACAGGTGGAAGTTGAGAGTTGAGAGTTTTGAGTTGAGAGTTTTGAGTTGAGAGTTTCTTCAGACACTCCTGGATGAAGCGGTGGTGGTCACGGTCCAGTTCCACACAGACAACTTGGCTGCATCCACGGGAAAGAAGTTCGAGGGTGATACTGCCCGTACCAGAGAAGAGGTCGAGGGCGGTGGTGTCCTCGAAATCTATATAGCCATTGAGCACGTTGAAGATATTCTCCTTGGCAAAATCAGTAGTAGGGCGAGCCTTGAAGGAGCGTGGTATCTCAAAGTGCCTCCCCTTGTATTTCCCGGTAATGATTCTCATCTGCCTTTCACGAATAAGGTCATCAGGTCGTAGGGCATCCCCTCTATCTGAGTGACTATGGAGCGGTTGAAGTCACCCGCAGGATTGATGACATAGACTCTTTTGACATATTTCTTCAGTTCCTCCGTCAGCCAGTCACCGTCAAGCATGTCACCCACAAGGTGTATCTCATCACGCTCTGCCTGCAAACCAGTCTGTTTCCAGATGTAAAGAATATAGTAAAGGGCATCATGTGCCTCACGTGCCTCGAAAGTATTGCAGAACTTAAAGCGGTTCTGTCCATAGCAGAACACCTCCATGCGACGGTCGTGGAAATAGGCAAACAACTTGTCTCTTACGCCCATATAACTGCGCTGATGCAAATAGCGCCAGACAGGGGCAATGGCTGCAATGAAGGTAGGTTGCTCAAAATGATCGTCTAACACCAGTTTCAAGTCTTTGTTGACACTGAAGACCGCCACGCAATTCAAGTCAGGCAATACCGTATGCGTAATCTCGTCCTGCTCATGTCCCTGGTGGGTATGCAGGTATAGAGTGCGTTGCTCTTCCTCATGAAACATCTCTATAGGTACCATGAGGACAGGACTGTCGATCATCACCAGCACACGACCATATTTTCTCTGGAGAGTCTCCTTGGAGCGGAATGCCTCTCGTAAGTTTGCCGCCATAGAGATACCGCTATTCAGAAGGTACGGCTCAAAGGATATCTGTCCCTCGCTTTCGCTGTTGACAGAGGCAAAGGAAAGACTGTTATGGCTGATACGGATGACCAGTCGCAAATGGTTGACGATGTTATTATTTTCAGGCATGGTTCTCGTTTTAATGTTGGATGATACTCAGTACACAGAGCAGGGTAAGGATGCCTGCTGCAATGGCAAGTATCGTGTTGGTGATGCGGTTGGTTACCACTTTGTCAAAACGCTTTGTCTTCAAAGAGATCTTCATATCGGTTGCAAAGATACTGTTTTATTTTCAAAGAAAAAAGAGTTAATAAAGAATAATTC
>ERZ842401.5555-NODE-5555-length-13911-cov-4.852627_pt1 | contig 13911 bp, 17 predicted proteins | sample MGYA00521270_ERZ842401 | MGnify/ENA primary metagenome ERZ842401 (study PRJEB31892, sample SAMEA3878208) | bioreactor metagenome | biome: Moose rumen | place: Sweden | collected 2011-10 | study: EMG produced TPA metagenomics assembly of the PRJEB12797 data set... | reverse complement strand
GCTTTTATTATATATCCCTCTGAATTTCCAAATTTTTACCAAAACCCCAGAGGTCAAAAGTTTTGATGAACAAAGCGCCGGCTCTTTAGATGATAATGCTCTTTCAATTATGTTTGAAACGTACAATTTTTCAAACATAATGGCAACAGTTTGCGAGCATGATAATACCTTACTTTTAGAACTTTTTGCAAATGAGAATTTCATTTTTGATAAATTTGAAAATGTAGTTAAAATCTTGGCAAAAGAATCAAACATTAAGGTTTTAATTGAAAGAAAAATCATACCTCAAAAGGAAACAACTCAATCTAATGAGCAAAATTTTAAAGTCATATCAAACGAATATGTTTCAACAAATATACTTTTACTTTCTCATATAATAGTAAGAACTATATTTAAACTTGATTTTGATATGAGTTCAACCTAAATAAATCAAATTGAGCAATGTAATATCATCATACTGTTCAGACGAATTTGAAAACTCATCAACATCTTTTTTAATTAACTTAATTGTTTCATTGGGGGACAAGTTGTTTTCATTAAGTTTTTGAACTAATCTTTCTTCGCCGTAAAACTCATTTTTTAAATTTTGAGCTTCAACAACACCGTCTGTATAGATGAAAATTCCTTCGTTTTTTTCTAAAGTAATATGGGCTTAGGATAACGATGCCGCAGGTTGAATTTTTTATACCTTTATCAATAGATAATGAAAGGCTGTTACCTATATTTAATGCAAATATGTACCAACTGAGATGCAGGCTGAACGGTAGTTGAACTGCCGTAGATAGAATTAGAATTTGATGCATCAAAAGAAAAGCAGTTGCCTGTTCCTCCGGGACTTTCATTTGTACCTGAACTCCAAGCACTTTTTTTAAAAGCACCGTTTGCACTTCCTGCACTATTAACTGTTGATGTATAAATTGTTCCTGTTATATTAGGTAATCCTGCTGAAATTTGAGTTCCTGCATCAGCTCCCGGCTGCAAAAATCTGCCTGTTACGTTGTAATTTGGTATTCTAAAAGTTCCTGCACCGTCTCCTGCTTGATTAAAAGTTGTTCCGACAACTTTGTATAAATCGGGGTAATCAGATATTGCAAGAGAATAGCCGTCACAAGAAAAGCAGTCATCGGGCGTATAATTAGTCGGGAATATGTATAAAGCACCGATTGTGCCTTGAGTCTGCACGCTTTTATGATAGACGTTTTGGTTTAAGGGAAAGGTTTTTAAATCAGAAATAGTCAATTTTTAGTTTCCTTGTATTGTTTGGAGTTCTTCTCTTAAGATAGATGCTTGATTGTTGTAATAATCAAGCCACGTTTCGCCTGTGGTTTCATCTTTTATTGAGGGTTCGCATACGGCACGAATTCTTTTTGTATCAAGTTCCGATAATTCCGCTTTGATTTCAGATATTCGTCTTTCGATTTCTTTTGCTTGTAAAATTTCTCTATACTCTTGCGTATCCGAGATATCAACAAGTTCATCATCAATTATTTTGTATTTATCGGGATTATTCTGTATATCAATAGCGGTTTCATCCGTAACCAACTGAAAGCCTTGTTTTATTGAACCTATGTAATCGATTTTTGAAACTTCTCTTGATTCAATATTTATCTGCGTTTTGCCTCTGAAATCAGAAACAATATTCCAATGGTCATCCTCCCAAACTGTAATCTCATTTTCGTTTACTTCGGGAGGTTCTATAAAAGTTGCTTTATACGGCAGTAAGTATTCATTTTCTCTGCGAGGGTTTTTTATTGCGGGAAAACTGCCTATAAACGCATTAAATTCAGAATTATAGCTGTAATAATATTTTATTGACATAATTATTCCTTAATTTGAAAGAGTAAAAGAACCGATAGGTACTGAATTTGTTTCTGCCCATGTGCCTGAAATAAAGATATAACTTGCGAGAGGTTCAATGGTTTTGAACCAGATATCATTTTCAATAGGGTTTGATGGAGGAGTATATTGCGTATAAATATTGTTTGAAAAGGCTGAAAGTGAAAAACTGCCGGAGGTTTCTTTGATAAATATATTAAAATTAACGGCATTTCCTGATATATCTATTAAAGGTGCTGTATCTAATGTCAAATCATTTTGAACGGTATGTGTCTTATTATCCGCAGTTGTATAAGTAAAAGGAGCTTTAACGGTTATTATATTTCCGTTAAATGACATCAAATCAGGCTTTCCGCTTGCATCAAAGACACAAGAATTTATGCAGAACGGTGTAAGCATACTTTTTAAATCAGGGATAAATTCAACAGGTATTTTTTTGCTGCTATCTAACGGTGCATATCCTTGATTTTGACCTTTTTCATTTAATTTTTGATAGCTGTTTTGTATATCATCTCTTAGTTCGTTTAAATTTTCGTTTATATTTTGATAATTAGTTTCTATATTGCTATTTATTTCATTGATTTTATTTCTAAATTCATCTTTTGTTACTGTTGAAATATATGGATTAATGATTAAATTGGATAGTTCGCTGTTTGATAATTCCATTTCAATGCGGATTAAAAGCTGTTTTATAGAACCTGTTTCAACAGGCTGTTTTGTAGTTTCGGGGAATTTTGTTATTACTAACAGATTATTATTGGAATCAAACACACCTGCTTCACGAACGGTAAAACCTCCGATATTTGCTGGAACGGTTGTAATACAATAAAATTTATTGTTTTCCCATTCGCATTTTTCAATATTACCTCGCCATACTTCATTTACAAGCTGAGTCTGTGAAGTATCGGGTTCATAATATTGACCGTTAGAATCACCGAGTGCAATTTGTGCAACATCAAATGGAATACCGTCTCTTATACTTTCTGTCTGTTTTATTGCACCGATATCTGTTACTAATGAATAAAATTCGTCTGTCATATTATCCTTTTTGCGTTTATTGTAATAATTTGTTCTTCCGCTAAAGCTGAATAAGTATATTCTTTTGATTTTGAAGTCAAATGAAATTGAATAAACTCAAGCCAAGAGCGTTCGTTTTTGTATTCGTTTATGAAATCGATGAGCCGTTTTTCTGTTTCTTCATTAACAGGTCGGTTTAAGATTTGAAGTATAACCTTGAAGTAGTAAGGCTGTCCGTTGTATTCAAACCATTCCTCGACACTTCCCGTTATATCTAAAATTTTAAATATCTCTGTAAGAGCATATTTCGTGCCTTTATACCTGTGCATTTTTATGGAAGATTTGATTAGGTTTCGTTTTTCTTCTTCTGTTACTGCTTGCAGCCATCCTTCATTGCCTGTCACGTGGTATTGTTCTGCTAAATGAGGCAGGGCATCAGACGGTACTTTATCAATAAAAGAAATTAAAACGCACTCTAAATCTAAAGCCTTAAACCGTTCAGCACATATTTCATCAAAAATTTTAAGATTAATGTCGTTGATTTGTGCAAGTTTACTATTCATCAGCGTATCCTTTAATAGTTATATTGAAGCCTGTCAAATTTGCCCATTGATATTCAGCGATATTAATATCGGCTGCAGGGCTTAATAAATCTGTTTTATACACGCCATATACATTATTCAGAATGGCTATAATCTGTGTTCTAATGACGTTTTTGCCGAGTTTTTTTGATAAATTTTTCTTGTAATTTTCGAGTTTTTCATTAATTACGGTCATAACTGTATCAGCGTCAGAGTCAAGAAAGAGAGTTAATTCGGCATTTATTTGAAAATCAATGCGTTCAGGCGGAAGAACTTGAACGTAATCGGTTAAAGGTCTTACTTTTTCATCACTCAAATGATTTTGAACAATATTTATTATTTCATTGCTTGGGTTTCCCGAATCAGTCAAAGGGTAAATATTAACAACTCCGGGTGAGGGCGAGAGAATTGCGGCATCAATTATTGATTGATGAGCAGAAAATGTATGATAGCGGTATGCCCCCTTACTTCCTGCATTTGAAAATTTTTCAGGAGCCTGACGAATTCTGTCACGCAGACTTTCTGCATCCTCATCATCCGCACCGCCTGATGATACGGTTACATTCTCGGCATTTGATATGTAACTTAAAGGGGTAATTAAATTATTAATTGAACCTATTTGATAGCCGTTTGCTTTAGTTCCGGCTGTTTGGCATATTGCCTCAACTGTTACATCAAGGTTTCCCGATAATAATATTACGTTTTCTACCGTTTCAAAGGTAAATAAACCGTCTTTTGTTTCAATTTGAGTACCTTTTGGAATAACTAAATTAAAATCGAGTATTTCATCAATCGAAAATTTTATTGATGTAACGGCACAATCAGCTAACAGCTGTTCAACTCCGAGAGGTTCACCGATATGCCTTAAAACATCAAGCGGTGCGTAGCTTAATAAATTCTTTTTTGCAGTTTCTTGAATTTCAATACGCAATAAGGTTTCACGATATGCCCCGACATCAATCATTAGCTGTTCGATTTGAGCAGGCTGAAGCGTTTTGCCGGATTTTTCCTCGTAAAGTTTAATCCATTCAGCCGTTATTTTATCGGGATCTCGTTCTATAAAATTGGGTTCGATTAAATTTGTCATAATGTAACCTCTGCTATTCCTGATACATCAGAGTTTTTCAAAGTCCATTCAACTTTGATAAAAATTTCTTCACAGATGATTTCAACACTTGTATTTTTAATATCTATTCTTGTTTCCCATTTTGTTATTGCGTCAATAGTTTCACGAACAATATTCGCTTTTGCAATATTTACAGGGTAATCAGCATATTTTAAGATGTCAGAGCCAAAATCAGGGCGGTGCGGGTCTGAACCTTTTTGAGTTTCAAGTATTATCGCAATACATTGATTAATATCATTAACACCTTCAGCTATTCCTCCTATTTCATTAAGTTTGCACTGCCAATCAACGTAGGTTATTTCGTTTAAATTTGTCATTACATTTGACTCGATGTTTGTGTATTTTTATCAGGGTGAGTATGGGAGTTGTAAATATCACGCATAGCTTGCATGGAAGATTTTTTGTCTGTAATATCAGCATTTGAAGATATGCCTTTTGTATTTTGAAAAGTACCTGTGTTTAATATATCCGCAATGATATTCACTTGTTTTACATTAATCGTGAGGGTTTGAGTTTCTTTGTTGTATTCAAAGAGGGCATTATCAGAGAATTTTATTAAATGCTGCTCCTTTATTGAGGCAGGGACTCCATCTAAACTTGTATAAATAGCTCCAAGAATTACACCATCTTCGCAGTTTTCATCCATTAAACAAGCTACTTGCTCGCCTACATCTAAAACAGAATAATATTTGTCTTTTAATGTTTTCTTTTGGAGTATGGGAAGCCAGTAGGAAGTCATATTATCATTTGCAAATTCAACTCTTGCTCTTGCCGTCAAAGGATTTATATTAGTTACAGTTCCGAATTTCAGCATGAAGCAATCTCCAAATTAGTGGTATAGCCTGAATATTTATTAATCGTCTGTTTTGCTTCTTTAACGTGATATTTTCCTGAAAAATATCCGATATCTTTGAGTTCGATATTTATGCCAGCAGCAAGGTAAGGTGTACCAACTATCTGAATAGAGCCTTCAATAGTATTGTTTCCTTTATCAAGTGCCGCTTTAGCTTTTAATATTGCCTGTTCTTTGTTTTCGCACCTTAAATCAAGTTTTAATGTATCCCCTTTAATACAATTTTCGTTTCTTACTACGGCAGAAACTATTTTGCCGGTCTTAGGGTTTTTGTATGTCACAGAAACCGCTTTATATAACTTGCTTGTTTTTTCACGCAGATTAATGCATGTTAGTTCGTTTTTATAGATAATTTTCGCTGTTTTTTCATTAATCAGCTTTGATGTCTTGTAAAATACGAGATTGTTATCGGCAATTTTAAAGATATAGCCGTATTCCTCCGCTATGCGTTTAAGGAAAGCGAGGTCTGATTCTTGATTTTGAGTAATACGTTCAATTTTTATGCCATCAATTTCCCCGATTAAAGCCAGATTGTGCTTTTGTGCGATTTCCTGTGCTATTTGTTTAAGTGTTTTATTTTCATAACCTTTTGAATTTTCTTCTCTTAAGGGTTTTGTAATAGCGGAAGCAAGTGCTTTAACGGTTAAAGTATCAGGCGGAGAATCGTATTCAATTTCATCAATCTCAAAGAGTCCGCAATTTAAAAGTTTCTCGTTTTCATATCCGATAAATACTCTTAATGTATCGCCCTTTGATGGTATCCAAGCATTCTGCCATAGTTTTTGCGTATCTTCAAATGTAATCGTGATTTCATCACTCTGCCCATGTTCATAATCAGAGTATTCAAGACTCAAGACGTAAGCTGATACGTCTTTTGTGATATTTTTTTCGTTGTATTCAATTTTATATGTCGGTTTCAGCATTATTTTTCACTTTTTCCAAGGTGGAAGCACAAACTCTATTGTTTCTGATTCTTCTATTACAGGGATTTTAAGATTAATACCCGATTCAAGAATAGGAGTAATAGGAACATCTGGATTAGCTTTTATTATGATTTCGTACTTCGAGGCATTCTTGTAAAACTTATATGCGATTAAATCCCAACGGTCATTGTCTTTTGTAATGTATGAATAATATTCGGTCACTTTTTCTTCTTAAATCCTTTTGTTCGTACTGTTTCATCGGGTATTTTACCTGAATATTCCTGCAATTTGACCTCTAATTGAACGGCAGTTAAATCGCCCTCGTTTGAGGTTTGTACTATTTCTTTTGATATTTCTGCGATAACAAATGCTCCTATATATTCACCGTTTCCTTTGATAAATCTTAAAGGTTTTCCTTGTTTTGCAGCTTCTTTTAGCTTTTTTATTTCTGTTTTAGGTGTACAAAAATTTGAATGAAAGTTTAATTTTATATTCATTTCCTCCAAGTTTTCGCCTAAGTATTGAAGAATAGGTTTGTTGTTTATCCTTTCGTGCTGAGCGAAATTGTATGTTGATGTACTTGAAAGACCGTCAAAATAGGTTATTAAATCAAATTGAATGTTTCCAAGTTGTGCGAACATTTTTAATATGCTAATCTTTCTCTTCTCTGCAATTCACGTTTAAATATTTCAAATACCTCGTCTTTATGCTGTTTTAGAAGTTTTGAAAATTCTTGTTTATCTGAGCCGTTTGGAACATTTATGGTAGGGTTATAGTTAATAACAAAGGATGAAGTGCCTGTATTAACTCCTATTCTGCCGTTTGAAACTCTCATATTTGAAGTCATAAGACCTAAAGATTTATTCATTGCAGAAATTAAGGGAGCGGGTTTCATAGTTCCGGCAATAGTTTCAATAATTTTTAATTTGTTTAAATCTTTAAGGGGTCCTGTTTTAGCAGGGGAATGAGGCAGATGGTCACGAATAATTTGAGCGTGTCTGCTTATAGCTTCTTTTGTTTTACCGAGTTTTGATAAAATGCCCTCAGAGAGCATATCGCCTATTTTCTTGCCGAATTCAAAAACTTTTGTAATCAGTTCAGTTATTTTCAAGATAATATTTGCAATAGCTTTGCCGAATTTAACACCCATAGCTTCAGCGGCTCCACCTGTATCTTCAACAGGTTTAATCAATTTCTTTATCCAATCAATGAGAGATTTTATAGGTGCAATAATCGGTGAAACAGCTTCGCCTATTCTTTTGAATAACGGCATTAAAGGTGCTAATCCCTCTTTTAATCCTGTCCATACACCTTTAAAGAATGCCGTAATGGGTTTCCAGTATTTGTAAATTAAAAATGCAGCAGCCCCAATGGCAAGAGCTATCCATCCGATAGGAGAAGTAAGAAGAGTAACAGAAAAGGTTCTAAATGCAATAACAGCCTTTTTTATCATTGAGGGGATTCCTAAAAATCCGTTTTTGAAAGCAGTAAGACCGTTCATAAAGTTTGAGGGGAATGCTTTTATCGAATTAATTGTCCAGTCTTTAAGAGCAATAACACTTCTTGAAATATTGCCGGGAAGTTCTTTAAAACCTTTAATTATCCCCTCACGCATGTTTTTATCAATTCTTTTTATATCAGCGAATAAACCGTTTTTAACAGAGAAAGCAGAACCAAGTCCTAATTTATCCCCTGTTTGTGCAATCTTTAATCCATAGGTAATATTGTGGGCTGTTGAATTTAATCCCATAAACTCTAAAAGTTTAATTCCGTTTTGAACAATTAAAGGAGTTAAACTTCTTGTATAGCTTATCATCTCGCCATAAAAACCGATTAATTTACTTCCGGCAAGACATGCAATACCGATAGATGCTGCGAATATTCCAAAACCTGCCGTACCTATTGCAATAAAACTTTTTACTTTTGGAGGAAGCTTGCCGAATGCCCCAACAATTACTTGTGCAAAATCAATTATTTTTCTAAAAGCAGGAGATAATGCCTCTCCTAAATCAATGGATAGAGTTTGCATCAGGTTTTTTAATCGTTGCAGCTGTGAATGTTCTGTATCTAACTGTTTTTGATAACCTTCATCGAGTAAATTTACACCGTTTCGCATTGATTCTAATGTATCAACATAGGCTTGCGATTGTTTTGTGGTTAAACCGACAACGGCATTAAAAGCCATAGTTGAGCCGAATAAACTTAATATGGCAGAGTCATTACCCTGCACTTTATCTGTAATGGCTTTAAAAGCGTTAACCATACCGCCTGATTTTTGGATTAATTCTTTAAAATTATTAACTCCAAGCTCTCTAAAAACCTTAACTGCATCATCGGATTCACGAGTCATCCCGGCAATAGCGGCTTTTAATTGGTGGTGTGCTTGGGCGGCAGGCTGACCAGTTGTTGTTAATGCGGCAATGGCAGCTAAATAATCATCAAGTTCAATCCCGGCGGCGGCGACAGTTCCTGCTACAGAACCAAAGCCTTGAGCAATACCTGAAATTGTAGTTTTACCGAATTTAACGGTTTTGAATATGGTATCATATACTTTCTCGGCTTTTTCGCCTTGAAGCTGAAATGCGTTTAATGATGAAGTAACAAGGTCAACGGCTTCCGATGTTGAACCAAGACCTGTCATCCCTAATTGTGCTGATTTTTCCAAAACTTCAAACTGCATATTGGCAGAAATACCTGCTGAACGTATATCATACAAAGCAGAGGTTAAACCATCCAATGCAACAGGGGTTCTTTTTGCAATATTAAGCACCTCATCTTTCATTGCAGAGAAATTTTCTACGTTAGTATCAATCAAGGTAGATACATTTGCCATTTGTTTTTCAAAATCGGCAGCGGTTTTAAGGTTAACTGCTGCCATACCGAGCATTGCACCTCCTGCAATTGCGGCTGTTCTTCCGATTTTGTCTAAACTTTGAGAAACCTCTTTAATTTTAGACTGCATTTTGTTAAATTCATCATTTGATTTATTAACGGCATCTTTAATTACCCTTGACATTTTATCAAAGGCAGTTAGAGTTAAAGAGACTTTCATTACTGTATCGAGCATGATTCTTCCATAGCTTTGTTGTATTTCATAGAATAATTAATAGCTTGATTACACCAGTATGTGAGTTCTGAAATCGGCATATTACCAAGTTCAGAATACTGCCAGCCTGTCATTTTGCATAAATGGATTATGCATTCTGCGCTTGGGAGGTCGAAGTTTCCTGTTCCGGCTGTATTTCCTTTTTTGCGACTGTTTGAAACTTTCCCGATATTTCTGCCTGTAAAGCTATTACATCTTCTAAATCGAGTTCTAAAATATCCTCATAGACGAGTTTAACTCCATCAATTTCTGTTAATTCAGCTATAAGAGCGTAGGGGATTTCATCTGATGTTTTAGCTTTCTTTTGTGCCTGAAATAAATCAAAGCCTTTGCCTTTTCTTATAACTGCGGTTTTACCTGACGGCAGAATTAAAGTTTTTGTCATAAATTTCTCCTTAAAATTTTTATGTGATTTTCCTAAATTTTGTTTTTTTGATTTTTGAATAAATTTTTTATTGTGCCTTAAATTTTTTTGCTGTTCAAAAGGTGTTCAACAGGCTCGTCATTCAATTTTAATATCGGGGGTGGTATAAACTTACCTTTTGAATTTTTTTGAGCCTTAAATCGCAAATTTGAAATTTTAAAAATTTTCTGTCATTTGTATAGTTTCATATTTTTTGCGTGATGAAATTTCTATCGGTGTAAATGGAACGGAGCAGGCTATAAGAGCGAGAGCCAGTCCCCAAAATCTGTCTGCGTGTCCCGATACTTCCGATGTATCGGCATCAAAACGGATATTCCCTGCTTTGGTTGTTACACGTCTTATTGAGTGCAAATCTTCTCTAATGTCGTGGTCGGAGGGGATAATAACAGATTTATCTTCAAAATTAGTTCTTAAATTAAAAGCCATTTCCTCTTTTGATTTATTTGTGAACATTACTGGTTCAACTCTATATTTGCCGAAGTCATTTTGTGCGGTTTCAGCAAGCTGCATTCCGATGCCTGTTGAGTCAATACAGCATCTTCTTAATTTTGGATGTTTTAATATTGCAGACAATATTTCATACTGAATATGAAACGGTGTTTTTTCTAAAACTTTAACAAGCCTTGTATATTTTGAATTTTCAAAAACTTCCAAGCACCAAATTGCCGTTAAATCTTTTCTTCTTCCTATATCGATACCGACATACAAATCGTTTTGTATATTTTCTAAGGGTTTTAATACGTTTGTTGATTCGCACGCACTTATTAATTCATAAGGCAGAAATGCACAAGCTTCATCTATTGCCACACAGCAATACTCTTGCTGCCAAGTGTATTCATCAAAACAATCACGTTTCTGTTCTTCTAACCAGTCGGATTTTTCTTGTTCCGTAGTTTCTCTTTTATATATCTTATCAACAAGACCTTCAGATACAGCTAATTGTATCGGTACTTTATGATGACTCCAATTTAATTTACCTTTTTGAACTTGGTCGATAAATTTGTAATAAAGGCAGTTTTGACCGTTATGAGTTGATAAAATTCTTAAAGGATATCCCCAAGTAATACAAGGTCTTGCAGCTTTCCATAGTTCCATAGCGTTTTGATGAAAGGCAAATTCATCAAGCACAACTTTGCCGCCTTTAGAACGAAAGCCTTTAGGATTAGATGATAATGCGTGGATTTTAGTGCCGTTTGAAAATTCAATAACGTATGCTTTTATGTCTTTATCGTTATCAATAACGAGTTCGCCCATTGATTTAGCGGCACAGTTAAAGAGCTTTACCCATTGTTCGCAGTAATCTATGTATTCACGAGCTGCGGATTCATCTGCTGATGAAAACCAAACTGCCGGCACTCTTTTATATACGCAATCTCTGACATCTTCATAGCTTTGAACGTAAGTTGCACCTATTCTTCGAGATTTTTCCCATATTTTTACCTTGCTGTTGTCATTCAGCCAACGCATTTGATAGGGAAGAAAAAAAGACGGTTTAATCCTGTTCGTCATCGTTTTCATCCGTTTCAGTCTGTTCAGGTGTTTTAATGCCTAAAATATCCGCTTCAATCTGAGCGATAATATCGGGTGTTAAACCTTTCGGTGTTTCTTTTTTCTTTGATTTACCTGCGACATCCTCATAATCTTTTACTTTTAAGAACATCGGGAGTATTTTGCAAAATGAGTACATTCTGCCTGTATCAATTTTTTCGCCCGAATCAATATCTGAAACAATATCTTTCATTAATTTTCGAGCAAGTTCATATAGTTCCTCGTGGAAGCATTGCTTTGATTTAAGAAAATCAGCACGTTTTTTGCTCCATCCGTATTTTACGTTCCATCTTGATGCTGTCTTTGGAGAGATGCCGAGTTTAGCTCCGATTTCTTCCATTGTGTTTAATTTATACACATAAAGGTTTTCAGCCGTATTTACAATCTCTTTATTATTCAAGTTCCTGCTCCAAATTCTTTATCTTTTCACTAAGTGTTTTCATTTCGTTTTTGACCGAGTCAAGCCGGTGTAAAGAGACAAGAGCCTTTTCTGTATCAAGGCTCAAAGTCTCTTCAAAAGGGCTTAGTAAGGAGCGGATAAGAATAACAAGTGCCGATGCTTCTGTATCTAAATTGCGGTATTTCTTTTTTGATTCAGCTAATAAGCCTTTCATTTGCATTCTTTCAAGGTTCATTTATTTGTTACCTCTTTTCTAAGAATCGGACACCAAACATTGCTGTCAATTTTGCTTTCTATTCTTGAAAGTATTGCAGCGTGGTATTGATTGGTTTCGAGCATATCTTTTAAAATTTCAAAGTTATTCTGCATAATTTTCTCAAATGCTTTGACTTGTGCATTATGGTATATGTACCAAATTGCAAAGATTAATGCAGGAAAACCTACACTTTCAACAAACGGGGTGAGATTTTGTAAAAATTCCATAATAACCTCCTTTAAAGGGACAAAAGAGAGAAAGGGTGCGTTTTTGCACCTCTTTATGATTTATATATCTCACTTTAACTCTTTTTAATTTTTGCTTTCAAATGAATTTTTCTTTGAATTTTTCAAAGAAAAAATCTTTGCAAAAATCTTTTGAAACGTAAATCAGAAAGGCTTTATACTCCAAATGTACAGTTTGAAATTCACTTCTAACAAAAGGAGTATTAAATGAAATTTTATGAAGTTTTTAAATCAGGAACGTATCCGCAGGGCAAATTTACCAAAAAAGACATAGAAAAAATTGCAGAGAATTATGACCCCAAGTTTTGCGAAGCTCCTGTTACGATTGACCATGTTCAATCAGGACCCGCATTCGGATGGGTTGATAATGTCAAAGCAGAAGATGACAAATTAAAAGTTAGTTTTAAGGATGTACCTGAAGAATTTGAAAAAGAAGTCAATGCAGGAAAATACAAAAAAGTTTCTGTTGAATTATACAAAAATCTTGAAGGCAAAGGGCATTATTTAAAGGCTGTTTCATTCTTGGGTGCTGCTATTCCGCAGGTTAAAGGCTTAGAACCGATTAAATTTATGGATTCGGAATCTGAAATATATGAGTTTGAGGCTGATGTCGAGGTTGATACATTCAGCGAAAAGGATGTTGAGGAAATGAAAGCCAAGATTACTGACCTTGAAAATCAGCTTGCAAAATTCAAAGAAATCAATAAAAAGACTGAAACAATTAAATCTTTAAAAGAAAAAATTTCTGCTTTGAATTTAGAAATTGAAACCTTTAAGGAAAAGGCTGACGGGAAAGAAGCTATTGAACAGGAATTGAACAACATTAAAACTGTTTTAAAAGAGCAGGAATACAACAAATTTATTGATGAACAGATAAGTAAAGGTACATTATTACCTGCTAACAAGCGTACAATATTATCAATTTTTAATGAATTAGATAATATTAAGCAATTTGGGGAGGACTCTTCAGTCATAAAAGACTTCAAATCGTTTATAGAGTCCTTACACCCCCAAGTTGCGTTTGGAGAAACTGCTGTTAAATCAAAGCAGATATCCGTTAAAGCGGAATCAGATAAATTCTCTGATGCGGATGAAGAAAGCCTTGCTATTTTTCAAGAGGCTAAAAATCTTGCAGAAAAAGAAAATATCACATTCAAAGAGGCATTACTTAAATTAAATATTTAGAGGAGTTTTAAATGGGAAGATTAGAAGAACTACGCATAAATGCGTATCTCTCTGAAGTTGCAAGAGGTTACAGCAACAATTCATTTGTCGCTGATGCTCTTTTCCCCACAATTTATTCAGAGAAAGAAAAAATCGACATTTTTGAATTCAACAAAGAGGCTTTTCAAATATATGATACGGAAAGAGCCATAAGAGCCAATTCAAATGTCATATCTCCGAAAGGTTTTAAAAAGCATACGGCAACATTAAAAGAAAATGACTTGTCTTATCCGATTGATTATCGTGAAGAACAAGAAGCCGAGAAAGTTAAATTACAGCTTCACGCAACTAATGTTGTAACTGAGGGTTTGAAACTCAAGCACGAGAAAGAATGTGCGGATTTAGTTCAAAATCCCAATAACTTCCCCGATG
>ERZ842401.5554-NODE-5554-length-13912-cov-8.757379_pt1 | contig 13912 bp, 13 predicted proteins | sample MGYA00521270_ERZ842401 | MGnify/ENA primary metagenome ERZ842401 (study PRJEB31892, sample SAMEA3878208) | bioreactor metagenome | biome: Moose rumen | place: Sweden | collected 2011-10 | study: EMG produced TPA metagenomics assembly of the PRJEB12797 data set... | reverse complement strand
TTCACCGTTTAGACCGTGACACCAGCGGACTGATGGTTTATGCCAAAGATATGGAAACGGAGCAGATTCTCGAGCGCAACTGGCACCAGATTGTTTACGACCGCCGTTATATTGCCGTACTCTCCGGTGAAATGGAACAAGATGAGGGCACGATAGAAAATTGGCTGAAAGACAACAAGGCGTATATCACCTATTCGTCGCCTGTCGATAATGGAGGAAAGCTCGCCATTACGCATTTTCACACACTCAGTCGCACCGTCAATCACTCGCTCGTGGAGTTCCGTCTGGAGACAGGTCGTAAGAATCAGATTCGCGTACATGCAGCAGACATGGGACATCCTGTCTGTGGCGATCCGAAATATGGCAATGGCGACAATCCGTTGGGTCGCCTCTGTCTGCACGCCTATGTGCTATGCTTCTACCATCCGTTCAATCGGCAACCGATGGAGTTTCAGACGGTTATACCAGCTTCGTTCAGACAAATATTTAAGTAAAAAAGAAATCACTAACGATGGAGAATTGGACATATTATGCAGCCTTGTTGGCACTGATAATAATAGGAGTAATAGCAGCCAAGAAGATAGCTTCATGCCTCATCAAGAGTGTCATGATTGTTGTGTTGCTGGCTATTGCAGCATATATTTACTATCAATATTTGCGATAGTTTATATCAAGAGAATACCCACAGACACTAAGACGCCGTATATCAACATGTTGCGTGCCGTCTCACCTAAGCAGACGTTCAGTTCGCGCCCATGATTGATGCGCCGCATCTTTTGCCATGTAAGAACATGCATTACCAGATATAACAAGGGTAACAGAAATCCGAGAATGTGACCGTTTATCCAGAAGACCACACCTGCAGTGGCAGCAAAGATGCCATTCACCAGGTATAGCTGTTCGGTTTTCTTTTCGCCAATTTCAACCACAATGGTTTTCTTGCCATCACGTTTGTCGTTGTCACGGTCTCTGTAATTATTTATGATTAGTAGACAGTCAATTACTGCACCACATGCTATCGATGCGATGAAGACCTGCCAAGTACAGGTGTGTAGTTGGATATAATAAGTAGTGCAAACGGGGACGATGCCGAAGAAAACAAATACCAACACGTCACCCATTCCGATATATGACAGATGAGTTGTGTAAAGAAAACAGAACACCACGCAGACAATACCCACCAACAACATTTCAGCACCTCCATACCATAACAACGGCAGTCCGACAACACATGCTGCAATCGTAGTCAGCGCGATGGCGTGTTTCATAGCTTGTGTCGTTACCCAGCCTTGTGTGCAAGCCCTGAGAGGACCCAACCGTGTGGCAGTGTCGTCGTTTCCTCGGGCATAGTCAAAGAAGTCGTTGATGAAGTTAGCATCAATCTGCATCACGACAGCAAAAAGCACGCAGAGTGCTGCCGGTATGATTTGAAAGATGCCGTCTCCGTAATACTTTGCATCAGTCCAAGCCAATGCCAGTCCAATCATCACAGGAACAACGGCTCCCGAAAGCGTCTTAGGCCGAGCTGCCAGAAGCCAGGCCTTGGGTGAGTTCTGTCTTACATTTTCTTCCATAGCAACTGCAAAAGTACGAAATAAAATGAAAAGACGTATTGTTTTCTCAAAATTTTTGTGTACTTTTGCAACTGATATGATGACGAACACCCCTTCATTAGACCTTGTCGAGTTTATAGAAACGCAAATCTTGCCTCGATACGCCGAGTTTGACAAAGCACACAACCTGCAGCATGTCCAGAAAGTGATTAACGCTTCGTTATTGTTAGCCCGAAAGATGGGGGCTGACATTAACATGGCATATGCCATTGCAGCCTATCATGATTTGGGTCTTTCGGGTCCTCGTGCCGTACATCACATTACCAGCGGAAAGATTCTCATGCAGGACGCACGCCTTAAGCGTTGGTTCTCTCCAGAACAAATCAGGCTGATGAAAGAAGCCGTAGAGGACCATCGCGCTTCGGCATCGAGGGCGCCTCGTAGCATTTACGGCAAGATAGTAGCGGAAGCCGACCGTGACATGCAGCCAGAGACAGTGATTCGCCGTACCATTCAGTTTGGACTTTCCCACTATCCGCAGTTGGACACTGAAGGTCACTGGCAACGTTTCCAGAAACACATGGACGAGAAATACGCTTCGCATGGCTATATCCGTCTGTGGATTCATGGTTCTGAAAATGAAAAACAACTTCAGCAACTGCGCCTGCTCATTGAGCAACCAGAACAGATGAGGCAGGTCTTCGACCGTATCTTCGACGAGGAAAAGACCGGGAAAATTCAAAAATAATGTGAAATAAACAATACATTTATCTCCCATGTCGAAATTTTTGCGTATCTTTGCAGCTTATTAAAACGACGTATCCCCAAAAAACGATGGACCACATAAGAAATTTCTGCATCATAGCTCACATAGACCACGGAAAGTCAACCTTGGCCGACCGCCTTCTGGAGTTTACCAAGACCATCCAGGTGACGGAAGGGCAGATGCTCGACGATATGGATTTGGAGCGTGAACGCGGCATCACCATCAAGAGTCACGCCATCCAGATGGAATACACCTATCATGGAGAGAAGTATATCCTGAACCTGATAGACACTCCGGGACATGTCGATTTCTCTTATGAGGTAAGCCGTTCCATTGCAGCCTGTGAGGGTGCTCTGCTTGTGGTTGATGCCACGCAGGGTGTTCAGGCTCAAACCATCTCGAATCTGTATATGGCTATTGACAATAACCTGGAGATTATTCCGGTTATCAACAAGATAGATATGCCTTCAGCCATGCCCGACGAGGTGGAAGACGAAATTGTGGAACTCATAGGTTGTGAACCTGAAGACATCATCAGAGCCAGCGGAAAGACTGGCGAGGGTGTCGAGGACATTCTGAATGCTGTTGTCGAACGCATACCACACCCGAAAGGTGACGAGTCGGCACCGCTGCAAGCCCTCATCTTCGACTCCGTCTTCAACTCCTTCCGTGGCATCATAGCTTATTTCAAAATTCTGAATGGCTCCATCCGCCCGGGTGACAAGGTGAAATTCTTTAATACCGGTATGGAGTATGATGCCGACGAGATAGGTGTGCTGAAGATGGACATGATACCTCGGAAGGAGATGCACACCGGTGAGGTAGGGTATATCATTTCCGGTATAAAGAATGCCAAGGAAGTAAAGGTGGGTGACACCATTACGCATGTGGCACGTCCCTGTTCTGCTGCCATTGAAGGGTTTCAGGAGGTGAAGCCTATGGTTTTTGCCGGTGTTTATCCCATAGACCCGACGGACTACGAGAATCTGCGTGCCTCTTTGGAGAAGTTGCAACTGAATGACGCCTCGCTGACCTTCGTTCCTGAGACATCGGTGGCATTAGGCTTCGGCTTCCGCTGCGGCTTCCTCGGCTTGCTGCATATGGAGATCGTGCAGGAGCGACTCGACCGCGAGTTCGACATGGACGTTATCACGACGGTTCCCAACGTTACCTATATGTGTTATACCAAGCAAGGTGAGGAGAAAGAAGTGCACAACCCGTCAGGACTGCCCGACCAAACCATGATTGACCGCATAGAGGAACCCTATATCAAGGCAAGTATTATTACCGCTGCCGACTACATTGGTCCCATCATGACGCTGTGTCTCGACAAGCGCGGCGAACTGATTGATCAACAGTATGTCAGCGGCAATCGTGTGGAGCTGCGCTTCATGCTGCCATTGGGCGAAATCGTGATTGACTTCTACGACAAGCTGAAGTCAATATCCAAGGGCTATGCTTCCTTCGACTACCATATAGACTCGTTCCGTCCGTCGAAGTTGGCAAAACTGGATATCCTGCTGAATGGCGAACCGGTTGACGCACTTTCCACGCTGACGCATCAGGACAATGCCGTTACCTTTGGTCGGCGCATGTGCGAAAAGCTGAAGGAACTCATTCCGCGTCAGCAGTTCGACATCGCCATTCAGGCCGCCATCGGTGCAAAGATTATTGCTCGCGAGACGGTGAAGCAAGTGCGTAAGGACGTGACTGCCAAATGCTATGGTGGCGATGTGAGCCGTAAGCGCAAACTGCTGGAGAAACAGAAACGCGGCAAGAAGCGCATGAAACAGATCGGCAATGTGGAGGTGCCGCAGAAAGCCTTCCTTGCCGTACTGAAGCTAGACTAAAGCTATGTTAAATAAAACCTATTACTAGAAACATTTGGAAAAACCATGACTACAATCGGACTGACAACACGTGATGTGGCAAGAGAATTAGCCAGGCGCTACAGTACCATGACTCACGACGAGCTGGATGTGCTGGAGAGCATCCTGGTACCTATGAAGTTTCAGAAGGGAGAAGTAATTCTGAAAGAAGGAGAGGTATGCACGAATATCTATTGGGTAGTGAAGGGACTCATACGCCAGTTCTACATCAAGAACGGAAAGGAACTGACAGAGCACTTGGCTATCGAGAACAGCATCTGCATGAGTATTGAGAGTCTCTTCCGCGAGCAACCCAGCCACATGCAGATACATGCCATAGAACCCACGATAATCTTCGCGCTGCCAAAAGACCGTTTAGAGCGCGAAGCCGTAAGGAATACAAATATCCAGATGCTCTACCGCAAGATATTGGAAGAATCGCTCATTCTTTCTCAGGTCAAAGCTGACATGCTACGCTTTGAGCCTGCTCCTGAGCGCTATGCAAAACTCGTGAAACGCTCGCCGCAACTGGTGCTGCGTGCCCCGTTGGTGTATATTGCCAGCTATTTGCAGATGACCCCCGAGACCCTCAGCCGCGTACGTACGTCGGCACTGCTCGAAGACAAATAACCCCAGCGTTATAAAACGCCACAGAACGTAAACATATCGGGGAACGCATCTTCCAGTGATGCGGGCTCCCCCCGAAACAGTCCGAAAAGGGCGCTTCCTGAGCCAGACATAGCGGCATAGGTGGCGCCCATCTTATATAGCTGCTGCTTGACGGCGAGCAGCTCCGGATGCAGTGCAAAGACACTCTCCTCGAAGTCGTTCACCAGTTCTTCACGCCATGTCTCCACGGGTTGCATCACCACTTCGCGGCAATTCTTCTTCGGGTAGTGTGGGCGGATACGCGAGAAGGCTTCCTTCGTTGGAACGGGAATGGCAGGACGTACAACGCCTATGTGCCAGCCGCTCAGGTCAAGGCTGATGGGAGTCAGCACTTCGCCGATGCCTTCCGCATAGCAGGGTGTGGAATAGACGAAGAATGCACAGTCGGCACCCAGTTGTGCCGCATAGCTTGCCATCTGTGCTGCACTCAGATTTAACCCGAACAGCGCGTTCAGCACCCTGATCATATAGGCACAGTCACTCGAACCGCCACCCATTCCCGCCTGCGTGGGAATATTTTTTTCCAAGCGCACTCGTACGCGCGGCAGCGTAGGGAAGTCCTGCTTCAGCAAGTCATAGGCGCGCACCACCAAGTTCCGTCTGATGTCGCCTTCTACGGGAATGTTCGTTACCGTCAGGTCGCAGTCCATGTCACTGTGTGCATCCTCGCTCATAGGTACAACCTCCAGCACATCCTTGATGGGAACGGGATAGAATACCGTCTGCAAGTTGTGGTAGCCGTCAGGCCTTTTCTCCACCACGTTCAGTCCGAGGTTTATTTTTGCTACTGCTGTTGTTTTCATTGTCTTATTTTCTACGTTTCATCTCCAGCGTCTTAGGCAGCTTGCGCCATTTTCCCTTGTGCGGCACTTTAATGGTGCTGCCCGCTCCCTGCTTCAGAATGTATATGGAGTCGTTCTTGCGGGTGAGTGTTGCCGTCAGGTCCTCACTGCCGAAGTCGTTGATGAGCTGGAATTCAGCTTCCTTGTCGTTCAGCACCTTACAGGTAGGTATGACCCAGCAGAACGAGTTGAGCTTTTTGCCCAGATACCCAGGCACGTCGCCATACAGCTCCTGACCAGGCACGCGGATGTTCTGGTCGTAAAAGCTGATGTACATATACACCTCATATTCATTATTATAAAGGTACGCGCGAAACGGCAGGTCTTTTTTCTGCGCAAAGGCGCCTGTAGAAAGAAGTGCGGCAATTATCGGCAAAAGCGTTTTTTTCATCTTGCGTTACATTTTGGTTACAAAGTTACTAAATCTAAATCAATAAAAAGAAGCCGAAGCAGAAAATATCTCATAAAATATGCTTTATTTTAGAAAAAATTAAGTAACTTTGCCGCGCAATAATACATGTATTAGTCAAAATGGTTAAAAAATTATTGAAGCCTGATTACATCTTTGAGTCGAGCTGGGAAGTTTGTAATAAAGTAGGAGGAATCTACACCGTCCTCTCCACTCGCGCAAAGACACTGCAGGAAGAGATGAAGGACCACATCATTTTTATCGGTCCCGATTTCTGGAAAGAAAGCGAAAGCCCTTATTTTGCGGAAGACAAAGCGCTTTTTGCCCAATGGCAATGGGAGGCTAAGGAACAAGGACTGCAGGTCCGTGTAGGTCGTTGGACTATCCCTGGCGAGCCTATAGCCGTCTTGGTAGATTTCCATCCCTTCTTTGAGAAGAAGAATGAGATATACACATGGCTGTGGGAGCATTATGGCGTTGACTCGCTGCATGCTTATGGTGACTACGACGAGGCATCGATGTTTTCCTATGCAGCCGCGTTGGTTGTAGAGAGTTTTTATCACTGGATGACTAATGGCGACTTTATTTCAGAGTCTGCCGCAGGCAAGGTCTCAGGCATGAAGGTTATCTATCATGCCAACGAGTGGATGTGTGGTCTTGGTGCTTTGTACATCAACAACAAGCTGCCACAGATTGGTACCATCTTTACAACACACGCCACCAGCATTGGTCGTTCTATTGCCGGCAACCAGAAACCGCTGTACGACTATCTCTTTGCTTATAACGGTGACCAGATGGCTGACGAGCTGAACATGCAGTCGAAGCACTCCATCGAGAAGCGTACAGCCATGTTCGTCGACTGCTTCACTACCGTCAGTGACATCACTGCCAACGAGTGTAAGGAGTTGCTCGACAAGCCCGTCGATGTCGTACTGCCCAACGGTTTTGACAACAGCTTCGTACCGAAGCCCCAGGTCTTTGCGCGCAAGCGCCGCATGGCACGCCGACGCCTGCTGGCAGTAGCTAACGCCCTGTTGGGCGAACAGCTTGATGACGATACGCTCATTGTGTCAACATCGGGTCGCTATGAGTTCCGCAACAAAGGAATCGATGTCTTTGTTGAGTCCATGAACCGCCTGCTGCGCGACAAGGACCTGAAGAAGAAGGTTGTTGCCTTCATCGAGGTGCCGGGTTGGGTAGGGGAGCCCCGTCAGGATTTGAGGGAGCGTCTCGACAGCGGCAAGCAGTTTGACACGCCGCTCGATGTTCCTCAGGTGACGCACTGGCTGCACAATATGAGTCACGACAACGTGCTGAGCATGTTGAAATACTTCGATATGCACAACCGCAAGGACGACAAGGTGAAGGTTATCTTCCTGCCTTGCTATCTGGACGGCAAAGACGGCATTGTCGACATGACTTACTATGACATCGTGCTGGGCAATGACCTCTGCGTCTATCCCTCTTACTATGAGCCCTGGGGCTATACACCCTTAGAGGCCATCGCCTTCAAGGTGCCTTGTATCACGACCGACCTGGCAGGCTTTGGCCTGTGGGCTAACAAGGTCTTCGGTCATAATGGCGAGATTGAGGACGGCGTGAAGGTTATTCATCGCACCGATTATAACTACTCCGAGGTGGCCGACAACATCAAGGATACCGTGGCGAAGTTCTCGTCAATGACCCCAAAACAGATTGAGGAGTGCCGCAAGGCTGCCGACGCTCTGTCGAAGAAAGCCCTCTGGAGCGAGTTCATCAAGTACTACCACCAAGCTTACGACATCGCTCTGCGTAAAGCCCAGGCGCGCATGTAATAAGAGAAAAAAACATTGCAAAATTGTAATATACTAAACAACAATTATGAAGATTAAAGCTGATTATGCAAATGCACCCCAGTGGAAGGAACTGACCGTAAAGTCGAGTCTTCCCGAGGAACTGAAGTGTTTGGATGAGATTGCCCACAACATGTGGTGGGTATGGAACTACGAGGCGCGCGACCTGTTCCGCGACCTTGACCCCGAACTTTACCATGAGGTAAAGCACAATCCCGTGATGCTGCTCGAGCGTCTCACCTTCGGTCGCAAGGAGGAAATCATGAAGGACAAGGCGCTGATGAAGCGCATCAAGCAGGTTTACGAACTCTTCCGTAAGTACATGGATGTCAAGCCTGATGCCAAACGCCCGTCAGTGGCATACTTCTGCATGGAGTATGGCATTCACTCGGCTCTGAAAATCTATTCCGGCGGTCTGGGAATGCTCGCTGGTGACTATGTGAAGGAGGCTTCCGACTCTAATGTCGACATGTGTGCAGTAGGTTTCCTCTATCGTTTCGGATACTTCACACAGAGCCTGTCTATGGATGGTCAGCAGATTGCAAACTACGAGACGCAGAACTTTGCCAGCCTGCCCATTGAGCGCCAGCTCGACAAGGACGGCAATCCCCTGGTTGTCGACGTTCCTTATACCAACTATCAGGTTCACGCCTACGTGTGGCGTGTCAATGTAGGACGCGTAAAACTGTACCTGCTGGATACCGACAACGAGATGAACTCCGATTTCGACAAACCCATCACCCACGCACTTTATGGCGGTGACTGGGAGAACCGCCTGAAGCAGGAGATTCTGCTGGGTATCGGTGGTATGCTGCTGCTCAAGAAACTGGGCATTAAGAAAGATATCTACCACTGCAACGAGGGACATGCCGCACTCTGCAACCTGCAGCGTCTGTGCGACTACATCGAGGAGGGCATGACCTTCAACCAGGCAATGGAGCTCGTTCGTGCCAGCGGTCTTTACACCGTTCACACTCCCGTTCCTGCCGGTCACGACTACTTCGACGAAGGTCTCTTCGGCAAGTATATGGGTGGCTACCCCCAGAAGCTGGGCATCACCTGGGACGAGTTCATCGGCATGGGACGCACCAACCCTGATGACCACAGCGAGAAGTTCTGCATGTCAACCTTCGCCTGCAACACCTGTCAGGAGGTCAACGGCGTATCTATGCTGCACGGATGGGTTTCCCAGAAGATGTTTGCACCGATTTGGAACGGCTACTATCCTGAGGAGAACCATGTCGGCTACGTCACCAACGGCGTACACTTCCCAACATGGTGTGCTACCGAGTGGCGCCGCGTCTATAGCAAGTACTTCGACGAGAAGCACCTCGGCGACCAGTCGAACGAGGAAATCTGGCACGGCATCTACAACTGTCCCGATGAGGAGGTGTGGGAGACTCGTATGGCATTGAAGAAGAAGCTCTTCGACTATATCAAGGAGCAGTTCCGCGAGACATGGCTGCGCAACCAGGGCGACCCCTCACGCGTTGTACGTCTCTTGGAGCAGATGAACCCCAACGCACTCGTCATCGGCTTCTGCCGTCGCTTCGCTACTTACAAGCGTGCCCACCTGCTGTTCACCGACGAGGCTCGTCTGTCTAAGATTGTCAACGACCCCGACCATCCCGTCATCTTCCTCTTTGCCGGTAAGGCTCACCCCGCCGACGGTGCAGGACAGGGTCTCATCAAGAAGATTTTCGAAATCAGTCAGCGCCCTGAGTTCCTCGGCAAGGTCATCTTCCTCGAGGACTACGACTTCCTGCTGGCTCGCCGTCTTGTCAGCGGTGTCGACATCTGGATGAACACCCCCACACGTCCGCTCGAGGCTTCCGGTACATCAGGCGAGAAGGCCGAGATGAACGGCGTCGTCAACCTCTCCGTCAAGGACGGCTGGTGGCTTGAGGGCTACCGCGAGGGAGCTGGATGGGCGCTCACCGAGAAACGCACCTATCAGAATCAGGGTCATCAGGATCAGCTCGACGCTGCTACCATCTATGGTCTGCTGGAGAACGAGATTATCCCCTTGTACTATAAAAAAGACAAGAAGGGCATCTCGAAGGAATGGATTAAGGTCATCAAGAACTCCATCGCCCAGATTGCACCTCACTACACAATGAAGCGCCAGCTCGACGATTACTATTCCAAGTTCTACGAGAAGCAGGCAAAGCGCTTCAAGCAGATCAGCAAGGACAACAACCGTCTTGCAAAGGAGATTGCTCAGTGGAAGGAAACCGTTGCCGAGCGCTGGGATGCTATCAGCGTAGTAAGCTCTGAGTGGGACTTCCCTTCAGCAGGTGGTGAAGCTGGCAAGAAGTACACGCTGAGGTATGTCATCAACGAGCAAGGTCTCGACGATGCCGTAGGTCTGGAGAAAGTCAACATCTATATCGACAAGAACGGCGACGAGCGCGTCTACAGCGTAGAACCGCTGGAGGTGAAGAGCCACGACGGCAACAACTACACCTTCGAAGGCACCCTCGCTCCCACACGCTTCGGTCAGTACAAGAGTGCCATCCGCATGTATCCTAAGAACAAGAACCTGCCTCACCGTCAGGACTTCTGCTATGTCAAGTGGCTGGAGTTGCCTTCGTTCTAAAGACGTGAGAAGCAAATACTAACAAAAATGGATGTGCCGTTCAGCACATCCATTTTTATGTTTTAATTTTTATTTTTTATTTTTTATTTTAATCTTTATCTCTCCCCTCTCTTGTCTACAAACTTGCAGCTCTTATACTGTTCCGCAGGAAATTCGAACATGCTGTCATCGATACCCCCAGATTTGAACTCACTAATCCTGATGGTCGTATGGAAGATGCCCAGCTTGATGCGCACGCTCATCGGATTGCGGTGCAGCTTGTCCAGCAGACAGCGAACCTCCTTGATGCCTTTGACACCCTTCTTCGCACGCAGCGTGATGTAATACCCCTCGTCAGCCTCCTTGATGCTGTAAGTATAGTTTTCAGGAACAAACTTGAATTTCGTGGCATACTTGTCGCGTTTGTCACTGTGAGCGTCATAAATCGTGATGGTGTTCTTCTTGCGCTCCAACCTGTAGAAAGTCACATCGTTGTTCCATGCAATATAGCGCTCGTCCACAAACTTACTCTTCTTACCTTTTGTCCAGATGGTTCCCTCCGTCTTGTAGATGCCAATGATGTTCACCTTATAGTGCAACTGCGAGCCCTGTTCTCCAAAAACCTTCTGGTAAGCCTCGTTGAAGACACGCCGCGCCTGCTGCGCATTGGGTGTCTCATTCGTCTGCGCATGCAGAGACAAAGCCATCCAGACAATACCTATTAAAACTAATACCTTTTTCATACAGGGTGCAAAGGTACACACTTTCTTTGAATATCTCCCCATTTTTTAGCAAAAAGTTTCAAAGAGATTCAAGTGTTCACTTGAAACTCTTGTTTCACTTGAGTCGGCTCGATCAATCACTTGAGTCGGCTCGATCAATCGTTTGAGTCGACTCGATCGATCGTTTGAGTCGGCTCAGGAATTTGAAGTCTGAAATTTAAAGTTTAAAGTAGTTCTGAGTTTTGTAAGGTTTTTTACAAATAACTAAAAATTTTGCGATTTCCCCCTTTTTAAGCCGTTTTTGAGCGCTCTGAGCGTTACGTCGATTTACTAGGAGAAAAACGTTGATTTACTCCCAGCGTTTCAATGTGTTGCTTTTTTAGGTCTGAAAGGCTTGGAATCGAGCCTCATCGTTCATTGCAATAATGTAACAAGAAATTACCAAAACAATATTCATTCTTTCATGCATAGGAGGTGAAAAGGGGGAGGACTAAACTCACAATAATGATTTAATTCTTGGCAAAAGCATTGTCGATCCGGAAAAATATCGTAACTTTGCAGCGAATTTAAGGAGTATAATACGTATTATGGTTTTAATGAAAGTTTTAGATAAGGACGGCAATGTGCTGGCAGAGCGTGAACGTCCACATGTTACCAGGGCGAGGATGTCGTCGGCACGGATGATCCGCAAAGGGGAGTAAGCCAAAAAGCCTCGTACTGTAGTGATGAGTACAGAAGAGTTCTTAAAGTCAGTACCACAATCAGTTAATGGGCGCATATAATAAGTTATTCGACGATATTGTCGAAAACGTGTTCACCGATTGTGACATCCGTCCAATGATATTATTGGTACAGGTGATTTTTGTTTAACCAATGCAGATGGACGTAGCCAGTTCTCTTTCCGCTATCCAGCTAAAGAGCATATTACCTTGAAATAAGACGACGATGCAGACAACGTGTGTGACATATACATCTTTTAACTCGGATTATTTGGTTATTCCAAATAATTCGCTAACACACACACACAGGTAGGGCAGACATACTCATCTCTATTAATATACTAAGGCTTTTCTTGCAGAAATGCAAGGGAGGCCGCATTGTTTTTTATCCCTGACACAAACATTTTTTATTTCAACAATATTATTCACAACATCAAAAACTATTATGAGCAAGAAAAATTATGAGAAACCTTCGACGAAGGTAGTAGAGTTGCAGCAGCGCACGGTGCTGCTTGCAGGAAGTAACGGAACGGGAGGTCTCACCCCCATGGAAGACCCTGAAGATCTGTAGTAATGAACCCCCTAAAAACAGAAAACGATGATGAAGACAAAGAATATGATTTGGGCTGCGCTGTCGATGACGGCTGCCCTCGTGATGACTGCCTGCACGAACGATGACAACATAGTGGAGACTCCCGCTGCACCACAGGCAGAAGTGAAGACCATCCCCTACACAGTGACCGTCAATGACGGTGCTGCCACCAACCGTGCTGCAGTGGATAGTGACAATAAGACGCTCCGCTTTGCCACGGGCGACAAGCTCTATATCACAGGTACGAACGTCAAGGGCGTGCTCGAAATTACAAGTGGCGTGGGCGAAACCACAGGTGCCATCTTCTCCGGTGACCTGACCTACACGGGCGAAGGCTCTCCCGCCAGTGACCTCACGCTGACCGCCACCCTCGTAAGCGCACAGCAGACCGACGGTAGCGAAGTATCAGTCGATGCCAATGGAGCTGTGACGGTGAACTATCCCACGACGGCCTACTGCGACGACGTGACCGAGGCCGTTCAGAAATACAGCAACCTGACGGGCACGTCGACCTACAGCACGAAGTCGTTTACACTCACCCAGAATACGGCATTCCTCAACTTCGTGATAACCTTCGAGGACGGTACAACCACTGACACTGAACTTTCAGCCGTAGTCAGCAATGGCGGCTCTGCCATCGCTACAGCCAACGTTACTACCACGACCGAGAGCGAGAAAGTGGTGGCAAAGTTCGTATTGCCCGTATATAGCAGCACCACCACGCTCAGCAGTGCCAACGTGAAGATGGGCGACAAGGAGGCTATCTCATTCGGAGCTAGCCAGACGCTCACGGGCAAGGTGTATAACGTGAAGAAGACGCAGGCTGCGGCTGGTCCCACTGCTTACACCCTCGCCGAATCGACGGTGGGCATGATAGTTGGCAGCGACGGCAAGGCATACGCCGCAGCCGACAAGGACAACCTGCCATCGGGCGTGACCGCCGTGGCTATGGTGGCATACAAGAGCGCAACTGCTGGCAGCAGTCTGGCCATCGCCCTGGCCGACGAAGGCTCTATTATGAATTGGGCTACGGCTAAATCGACATGCGAAGGCAAAACTGCCATCGGCGGCAATTCATGGAAGCTGCCCAGCCAGGACGAGTGGAAGCAGATGTTCGGTGCCAACGGTGGCAACAATGAAAGCTACACTGGCCTGAATACTGCCATTACCACCGCTGGAGGCACAGCCTTGCAGGAGTACGACGACTACTGGTCGTCTACGCCGAACGGTGAAGGCAACGCCTGGCGCGTGCGCCTCTACGATGGCGATGCCCACTGGGCCTACGGCAGTGTGGACGTCGTCCGCCGTGTTCGCGCCTGCCTCGCTTTTTAACCTATTTATCCATTTACCCATTTATCTATT
>ERZ842401.5553-NODE-5553-length-13912-cov-109.585336_pt1 | contig 13912 bp, 10 predicted proteins | sample MGYA00521270_ERZ842401 | MGnify/ENA primary metagenome ERZ842401 (study PRJEB31892, sample SAMEA3878208) | bioreactor metagenome | biome: Moose rumen | place: Sweden | collected 2011-10 | study: EMG produced TPA metagenomics assembly of the PRJEB12797 data set... | reverse complement strand
ATTTAATAGATTTTATAGGTTGTGAGGGTATTGACCTGAACAGTTTTGTTCACAGCCAGTGGTATAAGCATACCAAGGCTGCATAAATAAAGTTAAAAACAAAGATTTTTCAACTTCTTTACAAACTCTTAGAATCCTCATTCACACTGAGGATGTAGAGATTTTGGGACCAAGATTCGGACGCTTACCTGTCTTCATTTCTTTAATGAGAATACAGAACACCGTATCATAGGGGAGTTTCATTTGATGCATGAGTCGGGAGAGTCACTGCCATTAATAAACAACCAGCCGTTTGAAAAGTTAGATGAAAACTACTGCTCTTTAGGAAATAAGGTCGACTATTATAGTAACCTATATCAGTACCTTGGTGCTGAAATGGCTGCTCGTGTAGCCGAAGCTCTGCAAGATTGTGCTGTGGATATGCGAATACATGAAAGATACAGGGATAATGATGTGTTCAATTCCTCACTTCGAAGAGATAGCATCCCAACAGAGGAGGCTTTAAGATTGGGACGCTTTTACATCAATGGCAGGGGCATCACTGATGTTTTCAGATTCGCATACTACTTTAACCCTGATTATAACTCAGCCTGTGTCACGGAGTGGAAGGTTGAATTCAACACCAAAAGTAAACCATATGAACGGATTGCAGGAGTTATAGGTGAGAATGGGGTAGGAAAGACGTTAATGCTCCACAATTTTATCAAAGACTTAACAGAAGCAAAGACTGATAAGTTCGAAGGCTCTCTGCCCATATACAGCACTATTATTGCCATCTGCTCTACGCCTTTCGACAAGTTTATGGAGATAGAATCGGTGAACCGCTTGATGCCATACGAGAAATGCTGTCTTGAACAAAACACTGAAGAGACAAGACAGAAAGTGCTTCAGGGCGTTGAGATTATCAAAAGACGTGGTGTTCTGGAACACAACCCACTGATGCATAGTTATGTGGAGAAGGTGCGCCAGGCCATGCCAACAGAGAACGTAGATGAGGTGTTTGTATACCATAATAGCGGCATGGCAGTTCTCAGACACTATGAGATAAATCAGGAAAAACTTGGAGAATTCTTAGAAAAACTAAGCTCAGGTCAATTGCATACACTGATGCTGTTGACATACGTGTATGAGCACATCTACACAAACGCCCTCTTTGTGATTGATGAACCCGAGGTGCATCTGCATCCCAATGCCATCATATCGTTCATGAAACTGCTATATGAGTTGCTGGACGAATTTAGGGCATATGCAATTGTTACCACACATTCACCTCTGGTGGTTAGAGAAATGCTTGGAAGAAATGTTTTCCTTCTTCGTAGACTGGAAGAGAATAATGTCTATATAGGACATGTAGCTCATGAGACGTTCGGAGAGGACATGGCTATCTTATATAGGGATATCTTTGGCTATGATGACACGGTGTCGTGTTTCCGTGAGATTATTGGCAACTTGATAGAGAGATATGAAGATTTTGATGAGGTTGTAAATCATTTACAGCTTGAGGGGCTGAGTCTTGCCAGCCGGTTTACCATTAAGGGAATGGTGGATGCCTATAAGAAGAGGAAGGAGGCAAATAATGAGGAATAATACACCATCGTCGAAATATGATGCCCAAAACTTATTCCACTCTATTGGATGCGCAATGAGAGATGGGAAGAACAATAAGAATGCCACAAACTATGCCAGTATGCGGACATCTGTTGACCAGCAACTGCAGAACTATGATAATGCAGTGGCTCAACAGCCTAATACTCTTCATTCTTTGACTCCATTATGGCCTAATAAGTGCCCTGAGAAGAAGACTGCATATAATATGTATAAGTCGGATGCAGACGAAATACAGCAAATTCGTAATGACCTGATGGCTCTGAATGGATCTGGAAAGCCGTACTTATGTCCTATTTGTGAGTGTGAGCCAGTAAAGCATCTTGATCACTATGTGCCAAGGGAGATAATGCCAGAATTTTCTATTCATCCCCAAAATTTGATTTATACATGCAAGAATTGTAATGAAGAAAAAGGTACGATATGGCTGGATGCTAATCAGAATCGTATCGTTTTCAATGCTTATTATGATACTCCTTCAGGATTGGATGTCTTGGTCTGCGAAGTGGACAAGATAGAGAATGATTTACCTGTTGCAGAAGTTAAGGAAAATGGGAATATACAGCATACCGCTGAATCTGCAAGAGAGTTGGCAACATATCGTGCCCTGAAAATTATAGACGTTTATCAGAGTAAAGTGAACGACTTGATGGATTCGGTATGTAAAATGGCACAGGAAGAAACGATAAGGATGAAGTTGGACGGAAAACCGATTGGCGATATTTGGACATATTTGAGCAATGAGTATCAGAATATGCTCAGACGACCAGGTTTAAATATTATACAACGTTTCGTTTTTTCTGGCTTATGTAACTCGCATGTAATGATGGGATGGCTAGATAGTCATTCGTAAAAAATGTAATATCAAATAATAACAAACTATATGACTTCAAACAATCAGTCGAATAGGTTAATTAAATGGATAGTGATGTTCGGCGATTTCGCAGTGCTGAACGCCATTATCCTATTTGCTTCAGAGGTGTCGTGGACGGTGGATAACTGGCCGGACAAGAGCCTAGAGATATTTATCTTGGTGAACAACATCGCGCTGATGCTGGCGCAGATGAGATTCTCGACCATCATCCATCTGAGAATGGTGGGTGCAGGGGATGTGCTGCAACGTGTAATGGGACTGACTATCATGCAGTCAGTAGTAGCCTATGTGTTGCTGAGGGTGTTTGACTACTATCTACCGATAGGTTGGATGCAGTTCTGGGTGGGTACAACGTTCTTTGTGGTGCTAATCGTAAAGCGACTCATGGAGAGGTGGTTTATCAAGCTGTATCGACAGGCGGGTAGGAATACACGCTCTGTAACATTGGTGGGTGGTGATCCGGAATTGATTGGTATCTACAATAAGCTTATGAACGACCCGACATTGGGATATAACATTCTGGGATATTATGGTGACGTGGATTTGGGACGCCTGTTGGACGAACTGAAAAGCCAGATGCCAGAGGATGAGACGAAGAAAAAAAATATCAATGAACAAGGACTGAAAAGACTGGGATCGCTGGATGATTTTATAAAAGGTATGAATATGCCTGACAGCTTGATCTTGGGTGATGAATTGTATCTCTGTATATCGCGCACGGAGAAGAGTCTTGTGAGACGTATATCGATGTTGTGCGACCATAAGGTAATCAGGTTCTACTATGTGCCGGTGAGCGTGGAGACGATGGGACTGAATCTGAAGCGTGAATACCTAGACGATATGGAGATATTCACTACGTATGAGAATCCACTACAGAATTCGGTGAACAGGGCGATTAAGCGGACTTTTGATGTTGTGTTGTCGCTGTTCTTCTTGATACCGACGGCATTTATATTTCCGTTTGTATGGCTGATGATTAAAATACAGAGTCCGGGACCTCTGTTCTTTAAACAGAAACGCACGGGAATAGACGGTAAGGACTTTGAGATGCTGAAATTCCGGTCGATGCATGTGAACAAGGATGCGGATAAGATACAGGCAACGAAGAATGACCCGAGAAAGTTCCCATTCGGAAACTTTATGCGTAAGTCGAATATTGATGAGCTGCCACAGTTCTTGAATATATTGAAAGGTGACATGAGTTTCGTAGGGCCAAGACCGCATATGTTGCTGCATACGGAGATGTATTCGGAGCTGATAGACAAATATATGGTGCGCCACTTTGTGAAGCCGGGACTGACTGGTTGGGCACAGGTGACGGGATTCCGAGGAGAAACGAAGGAGCTTTGGCAGATGGAAGGGCGCGTGAAGCGTGATATCTGGTATATGGAGCACTGGTCGATATGGCTGGATATCCGTATTATCTGGATGACACTTAAAACCATGTTTGTGCATGATGAGAATGCTTACTGATGTAAGATGGATGATGTAAGAAGTAAGACTTTGAAAATACAACACAAAAATGAACGAAAAGATTGTACTGAACGAGGTGAATAATGCTGGAGACAGAATTCACCTGTATTTTAATGGTTGGGTAGGACTATATGTGGCCTACGGGGTATCGGCTTTCCTCTTATCGAAGGAGACAAAAGTGTCTCCGTCGTATTCTCAGGATATGCAGATGCCGGTGGTGGTGATTAATTCAGCCCACTATGATGAGTTGAAAAAAGAGCTGGAGGTGCTGAAGAAAGTGGAGAACTATCGGTGCCTGAAGGCAAAGGCTCAGTATAATGATAGTGAGTATGATGAGTGGTCGAACACGCTGCGCGTGGGGGGGGCAAATTCTTGATACAAGAATTGTGAAGTTTACTTTTTCGAAAAAGTAACAAAAAGGATACTTCTTTTCGGAAAGAAGCAAAAGGTTATGTTCATTTCTTCTGACAGCAGAAGAAAAGGAACCAAAGAAGACTGTTACCCCAAGCCCCTTAACGTTGTTGACTTTCGTCACGACTCGACCAAACGAGCAAGACTCGATGGCGCTCGCTGCTCCGAAAGTTCAAAGGGGATGTAATTCTTCGACTAGCGAAGCGACAAGGTCGAGCGGACTACGGGCAGAGACCGCCCTACGTCAAGGTTTTGGTATCGCTCTCGAGCCTTTGCCCCTTCGGGGTTCGCGATAAGGTTTTTTATAAGACAGATGAGAAAGAGAATAATTATAACTTTGTTATTGATTGGTATGATGACCAATCTGACTATGAATGCACAGGTGTTTGAGGTGGCGGACAGTTGCAAAATGTCTGGTGGAATGGCGACGGAGAATGTTGTGGTGGCGGATGGGTTCTGGAAGAACTGGTTTGTGCAGTTTGGGCTGGATATGACACTGCAGAATCCGTATGGATATGACTTTTCGAAGGTGTTCCCGAATGGTAAGTCGTTTGGATTGGATTTGGCGGTGGGTAAGTGGTTCTCGCACCAGGTAGGTGTGAGAGGAAAGTTCAATTGGGAGAACAAGCTGCCGCTGCTGGAGAATAAGCATGCGAACTGGTTGGCGCCGTTTGATCAGCCTGGAGTGAATAGGGAAAAGGGTGGGTATATCGCTATGTATGGCGATGTGCTGTTTAATCTGCATAACCTGTTTGGAACGTATCGGGCGGATAGAACATGGAACTTGAGCCTGTATCCGAGGATTGGTGTGAACTATAACTTCGGTGTGAAGAAAGGTGCGCTAAATGCGGGTATAGGTCTGCTGAATACGTATCGGATTAATGATCGGTGGAGCGTGTATGGCGATATTGCCTATATCATGACGGGTAGCGGATTCGTGGGAGCGGAGAAGGTGAAAGGTACTGGAACGGGAAGTAACTCGAATGGATACCTAACTATCGGAATTGGAGCACAGGTAGAGCTAGGAAAGATCAATAAAGAGGGTCGCTATGCTCAAAATCATTCAAAATCTGATACAAAATTAAACAAGAATCAAGGTTCTGAAGAAGGAGGAGTGCTGACCAATGGAATTTGGGATAATTGGTTCGTGCAGGTGGGTATGGACATGAGTCTGATGAACCCGTATGGATGCAATTTCTCGAAGGTGATACCGAAAGGTATGACGTTTGGACTGAATGGAGCTATGGGTAAGTGGTTTACACCTGAGTTCGGACTGAAGGCGAGAGTGCAGTGGGACAATGGACTGATACCGAATAATGGATTGGAGTGGGTGGCTCCTGCTGATGATCCGAAAAAGAATTATAAGAAAGGTGGATTGGCTGTAGTATCGCTGGACGCTATGCTGAACCTGACGAATGTGATGGCTGGTTATAACCCTGAACGGAAGTGGGAGACATCGGCCTATCTTCGTGCTGGTATTATCACGCAGTTTGTTGAAGGGTCGGGCTCACCACTTGGTGGTTTTGGTTTAGAAGAAACTTATAGACTGAATGATAGGCTGAGCTTGTTTGGTGCTGTGGGTTATCAGGTATCTACCAGTGAAGGAATGGGTTATAGTGGTACTGGTATGGAAGTAGCTGCGGGTAGCAATGGCTTCTTTGATATCGACTTTGGAATAAGATATGACCTTGGACGGAATAAGTTCTATCGAGATGCAGAGAGTAAACGAAAGGCTTATTCACAGCCTGTAACGGGACATAACTGGCCGAGGTTTGCGGTGAATACGGTGGCATCAGTGGGTGTGGCGTATATTGGTAAAACGGCATTGAAGGCGATGGTGAAGGAGGAAAGACCTGATCATTCGGATAATAAATCGTTCCCATCGGGGCATGCTGCTATGGCATTTGCTGCAGCGAGGTCGATAGATAAGGAATTTCGTCGCGAGAGCATATGGATTCCGATAGCAGGTTATGCTGCAGCAACGGCGGTAGGTATACAGCGTGTGGCTCGTGACCGCCATCATTGGTATGATGTGGTGGCTGGAGCAGCAGTCGGATTCGGATCGGCTGAGTTGACTTGGTGGCTGAGTGATAAGCTCCTGGGAAGTGGCTCAAACTTCGCCGTTGGTACATCGGGTAATACAGTGGATGTGGTGTATAACTTTTAATAGATAAGAGAGTAGGGATATGACTGACGATATTACAATCATGATGAATGAGGTGAATAACGACGGAAGGAAAATACATTTGTACTTTAATCCGTCGTTTGGACAGTATGTAGCGTATGGAATTTCTGGATATGTCGCATCGAAGATCGGGAATATTGTGGAGTATCTCTATGATGAGGATATCCAGATGCCGATGGTGAAGATTGACGATAGGCAACTGAATCTGTTGGGGATTGCGGATAATCCTGTGATCAAGGAGAAAAGGGAGTATGTGAGGCTGACGACCTTCCGTCCATTTAGTCAAGCGGAGTATATCAAGTGGGCGACGCAATTGAGAGATCAATATAAGGGGATTGTGATATAGTCTGGATTCTCAACCTTTGACATCAATCAATATGAATAAGCTATTAAGGGACTACCAGCGGAAAATGCTGGAGAGTCTGGAGATGGCGTGGGTGGACCATAGGAGTGTGATGGTGCAGATGCCGACGGGAACTGGGAAGACACTCATCTTGGCGGAAGTTATCCGCCAAGAAATGGGGAATGAGGAATTAGGAATGATGAATGGGAATTCCAAGGGAATTCTGATTGTGGCGCATAGGCGGGAGTTGATAGAACAGATTCGGCAAACGCTGAGGGTGTTTGGAATCTCGGAAGAGTGGGTGAGGGTAGAGTCGATACAGAAACTTTATTCGCATTTTGGGGACAGTCCCCGTGTAATTCGCGATGCTACTCACACAGGGGACAGTCCCCGATGGGAGCCGCAGTTGGTGATTGTAGATGAGGCACATCATGCGGTGGCGAAGACGTATAGGATGTTGTGGGAGAAGTGGCCGGAGGCGAAGTTCCTGGGGTTGACGGCTACACCATGCCGATTGAGTGGAGAGCCGTTTACGGACTTGTTTGATGTGCTGGTGCAGTCGTGGAGTGTGAGTGAGTTTATAAGGAAGGGATGGTTGTCGGATCTGGACTATATATCGGTGAAGTCGGACAGCTCGGACTTCAAGAAGGTGGCTGGCTTGGATAAGCGAGGACTGGACGGTGACTATCAGACGAAGCAGACGGCATTGGTGCTTGATACGGAGGAGAGCATAGCGCATCTGTATCAGTCGTATAAGCACTTTGCGGATGGTAAGAAAGGCATCGTTTATGCCATTAACCGTGAGCATGCGCTGCATATAGCAGCGTATTATCAGGAGCGGGCTGTACGCTGTGCGGTGATTGATAGCAATACGCCTGCGAAGGAAAGACTTCAGACAGTTGAGAAATACAGACAACAGGAGTTGGACGTACTGGTGAACTGCGAGATATTTACCGAGGGATTTGACGTGCCGGAGGTGGAGTTTATACAGTTAGCGAGACCAACCATGTCGTTGGCACTGTATCTGCAACAAGTGGGCCGAGGAATGCGCGTGAGCAAGGGGAAGGACAAGGTGATTGTGCTGGACCAGGTGGGGCTGTACCTCTCTATGGGGTTGCCCACGAAGGAGCGCGACTGGCAGGGTATGTTCCTTGGAAGAGTGAAGGGGCAGGGTGTGCCGTTGTCATCATATATCCTATCGGATGTGGAGGAGGCCGTGAACAAGATGCTGATGAACGTGGAGATGGTGAGGCTGACGGACTATGAGCGCATGAAGGACGAACTGCAGCAACAGTGGGAGCAGGAACTGAAACAGCAGCAGCGTGAACAAGAAAGGAAGGCACGCAGAGAGGCACTTCGGAAAGCCAGAGCGGAGGAACTGGCGAAGGTGAACTGGTACGGAAGTTTAGGAATTTTCAGGGAGAAGGGACGATATGGTATCAGAAGAAAGGACGGGGAATGTCTGCCGGCAACCTATGAGCAGATCATAGTGAGGAAGTCAAAGGCAGACCGCTATTTTGGTATCGCCCGTCTTCCAGTGGAAGTGTCGGGGAATTCCCGTTTGTGGACTGTTATCACCGTGGATGGCGAAGACTTGCAAATGCGCATGAAGGGTGACTATGTCAGGAGAGAAGATGATGTGTTTGAGTTCAGAACGGAAGAGGACGGTCGGTTTGTGGCTTGCCTCTATGACGTGAAGTTCAGAAAGAGCTATACCAATGCCCGAATGGATATGGTCGGTGGCATACGCTGTTTCTACATCTATCACGAAGATGGCTATGTCCTGAGAGGTGATACGGAAGACGGGAAACTGTTCAAGAGGAGCGATGTGGTGTATAATAGCTATCTTGCCATTATCGGGGATGAACTGATGGTGAAGTCAGGGGATTTGAAGCGGTATAAGATTACAGGGTATCGTGAAGATAAAGTGATAGTGAAGGACGACAGCAGGCTGGTGGAAATGGGGAAAGACGGCGTAAAAGGAAAGACACTGCGTCGGATGCCCAGAAACATGACCAAGCAGCCTGACTTCCTGATGTTAGGACTGCAGAGAGAAACGGTGATGTCGTCGGTAAATGATATAGAAACAGGGCAGTGGCGGGTAGACTATCGGCAGAAAATGCTTGAACCATTCTTTACAAGGGGGAGCAAGAGCGTACTGCTGCAAACGTCTATCGGGACAGGAAGGATGTGGATGCTGATGCCCTTCATCAAAGATTATTTAGAAAGTAGAACCAGAGGCAAAACTCAGGAAAAAAATGTTCTGATAGTGACTCCCAGAAAAGAGCGGGCGTTCCAGATTAGGGAAACGTTGAAGAAATACAATATTTATCCCCGTATTATGGGACTAAACGATATGGCTGGCTGGTGCGATAAGAATGCCGCCATCATGACAACGGAATTCGCCCAAAGCCATCCTAGTAGAGTTGACAGGTTGCTACAGCCTACCTTGATTATCTATGAAGATGCGCACCTGATACCCAACGATGTCTATGCGATGTTGCGGCAGAAATGGCCAAAGGCCAGGCGGATAGGTATGACAACGACACCGGCAGGGATAAACGGATTGGTACTGAACACGGTGTTTACCCAGTATGTGGGGTCACCCAGCTTGAGGGAGCTTGTCAGGAAAGGATGGATGAAGGACATCAACTATGTAGACATCGGTATAGACCAGAGGAAGAAGGAAAAGCTGGAATCTTTGGAGGGAACTGACGAAGCTGGTGATTATATCGCAAGTGACACGACAAGGATGATGGACACTTCGGAGGAGGTAGAACGGCTTTATCAGGCTTATCTGAAACATGCGGAAGGAAAGCGGGGCATCGTGTGTGCCATCAGCCCCAAACATGCTAAACATATCGAGGAATGCTATAACCGTCATGGCGTGAAAGCGGCAATAGGTCTTGACCCGGAAACAATGGAAGGAAGGCAGCAGATGGAGAATCTGAGGAACGGTATTTTGAAGGTAGTGGTGGTCATCCGCTATTTTTCGGATGAGATCAGATGTCCAGACGTTGACTTTGTACAGTTGGCTTGTCCGACAAGAATATTGTCCACGTATCTGCAGCAAGTAGAGTGTGGTATGTGGAAAGACTGGAGGTCAGTGGACCATTCAGTGATGGTGCTTGATCATGTAGGAGCCAAAGAGAAATTTGGATTGCCCACGGATGAGCGCGACTGGAAAAAACTTTTTGAGGAAGAAAAGCAAGAGGGAGTTGTGAAGAAGAGGACGCGGAAGGTGGTTGCTGAGAAAAAGGAAGAACCTGTGGTGGCAAATCATGCTGCTGCAAAGTGGCAAATGAGGATGCAACGGCTTTTAGGTGGCGGGGAAAGTGAACGAGCCGTGAAAGAAGAAATGAAGGAAGAGACGGGAATGTAAAAACCGCTATCACGTAAAAAAAGAAATGTTTTTTTTTGTTTTGTTCTCGCTTATTTGTACCTTTGCAGACAAATAAGCTAAAGATACATGACAGAAAGAAGAGTTAGGGTGCGTTTTGCGCCAAGTCCTACAGGGGCTTTGCACATCGGTGGTGTGCGTACTGCGTTATATAATTATCTGTTCGCTCGTCAGCATGGTGGCGACCTGGTGTTCCGCATTGAGGACACCGACTCCAACCGTTTCGTTCCAGGTGCTGAGGAATATATCATTGAATCATTCAAGTGGCTGGGCATCCAGTTCGACGAGGGTGTCTCGTTTGGTGGCGACAAGGGTCCTTACCGCCAAAGCGAGCGTCGTGATATCTATAAGAAGTATGTCCAGCAGCTGTTGGATGCTGATAAGGCATATATTGCTTTCGATACTCCTGAGGAACTGGAGCAGAAACGCAATGAGATACAGAACTTCCAGTACGACTGCCATACCCGCAGTCAGATGCGCAACTCGCTCACCATGTCGAAAGAGCAGGTGGATGCCCTGATAGCTGAGGGTAAGCAATATGTGGTTCGCTTCAAAGTGGAAGCGGGTCAGGAGATTCTGGTCAACGACTTGATTCGTGGCGAGGTACGCGTCAAGAGCGATATCTGCGACGATAAGGTGCTCTACAAGAGTGCCGATGAGCTGCCTACTTACCATCTGGCCAATATCGTCGACGACCACCTGATGGAAATCTCACATGTTATTCGAGGTGAGGAGTGGTTGCCTTCAGCTCCATTGCACGTCATGTTGTATCGTGCTTTCGGATGGGAAGATACTATGCCTCAGTTTGCCCATCTGCCCTTATTGCTGAAGCCTGATGGAAAGGGTAAGCTGTCGAAGCGTGATGGCGACCGCTTGGGATTCCCCGTATTCCCGTTGTTGTGGAAGGATCCTAAGTCGGGAGAGACCTCTCGCGGTTATCGTGAGGACGGCTATTTCCCTGAGGCAGTCATCAATTTCCTGGCCCTGCTGGGATGGAACCCAGGAACAGAACAGGAGTTGTTTACGCTTGACGAACTGGTTCCTCTGTTCGATATTTCCAAATGTTCGAAGGCAGGTGCTAAGTTTGCCTATGAGAAGGCTATTTGGTTCAACCACGAGTATATCCTGAAGAAGTCTAACGAGGAGATTGCTGCTTTGTTCGAGCCCATTGTCAAGGAACATTGTCCTAACGAGACCTCAGAGCGCATCCTGCAGGTGACTGCTATGATGAAGGACCGTGTGTCGTTCGTTCATGAGTTGTGGCCTCTGTGTTCCTTCTTCTTCGTGGCTCCTACTGAGTATGACGAGAAGACTGCCAAGAAGCGCTGGAAGGACGATTCCGCACAGCAGTTGACTGAGTTGATGCAGGTACTGGAGGGCATTGATGACTTCTCCTTGGAGAACCAGGAGAAGATCGTACACGCTTGGATTGAACAGAAGGAATACAAGCTGGGTAACATCATGAATGCCTGGCGACTGACACTTGTAGGCGAGGGCAAGGGTCCTGGCATGTTCGACATCTCGGCCTTCCTGGGTAAACAGGAGACGCTGGAGCGAATGAAGCGCGCCATTGAAATATTAGGCTAATGTATAACCTCATTATCTATCTCTACCAGTTAGGCGTCATCGTCGTGAGCCTTTTCAACGAGAAGGTTCGTAAGATGTGGCGTGGCGAGCGGGAAGCGATACGCATTCTGCGTGAACAGGTAGACCCGAATGCTCAGTATGTGTGGTTCCATGCCGCATCATTGGGCGAGTTCGAACAGGGCCGTCCGCTGATGGAGCAATTACGTCGTGACCATCCCGAATACAAGATTCTGCTGACGTTCTTCTCACCTTCTGGCTATGAGGTGCGCAAGAATTACGAAGGGGCTGACATCATCTGTTATCTCCCCCTTGATACCATTACCAATGCGCGACGGTTCCTGCGTACCATCCGTCCGGTGATGGCTTTCTTCATCAAGTATGAGTTCTGGTATAACTATCTGCATATCCTACGCCATCGTGGGGTTCCCGTCTATAGCGTGAGCAGTATCTTCCGTCCAGGTCAGATCTTCTTCCGCTGGTATGGCCGCCAATATAGTCATGTGCTGAAGTGCTTTACCCGTTTCTATGTGCAGAACGACATCAGCAAAGAGCTTTTGGCCAAGATAGGTATTACGGCTGTGCAGGTGGTGGGCGATACGCGCTTCGACCGTGTATTGCAGATTAAGGCCGCAGCCAAGCAACTTCCTATCATTGAGAGCCTCACCTCCGTCCCCTCCATTCCCGCTAACGCGCCTACCCGTTGCCTTTCAAAGGGCGAGGGGAGTAAAGTGTTTGTTGCCGGCAGCAGTTGGCAGCCCGACGAGGAGATTTTCATCCCCTGGTTTAAGGAACATACTGACTGGAAACTCGTTATAGCCCCTCACGTGATTGGCGAGGACCATCTGCGCCAGATAGAGGCTCAACTTGATGCTATAGGCTTTACCCATGCCCGCTATACAAAATTAGAATCGCAGGGAGATACTACTCCCCTCGCCCCTTGGAGAGGGGACGGGGGTGAGGCTTTGATTGTCGACTGCTTCGGTTTGCTGTCAAGCATCTATCACTATGCAGATGTAACTTATGTTGGTGGTGGCTTTGGCGTAGGAATCCATAACACGCTGGAGGCTGCCGTCTGGGATGTTCCCGTATTCTTCGGTCCTAACAACCAGCGCTTCCAGGAGGCTCAAGGACTGAAGCAATGTGGCGGTGGCTTGGAGATAGCTAATGCCGATGATTTCCGCCGACTGATGCAGGGCTTTGTCGATCATCCTGAGTTGGCAAAGGAGCTGGGTGAGAAGTCTGGAGCCTTCGTCAAGACGATGACGGGTGCTACACAGAAGATCCTTTCCGATGTTCATCTCTAAACTATCAACTGTCAATTGTCAATTGTCAACTAAAATTATGGCTTTAATCAAGAGTTATCGTGGTCTTACCCCAAAATGGGGCAAAGACTGCTATTTCAGCGAGAATGCAACTATCGTGGGTGACGTGACGATGGGCGATGAGTGCTCCATCTGGTTCAATGCGGTGGTGCGTGGTGACGTGGCTCCCATCACCATAGGCAACTGTACTAACGTGCAGGACGGCTCGTGTGTGCATGTGACGCATGAAACAGGTCCTACGCATATTGGCAACTATGTCACCATTGGCCATAACGTTACCGTACATGCTTGTACCATCCATGACCATGCGTTGATAGGCATGGGTGCTACGTTGCTCGATGGTTGTGAGATAGGCGAAGGCGCCATTGTGGCTGCTGGAGCCTTGGTGCTGCAGAATACCAAGATTGGTCCTCACGAGATATGGGGTGGGGTGCCTGCCAAGTACATCAAGCCCACCCGTCCTGGTCAGACGGATAATGCTGAGCACTATGTAGCGTATTCAAAGTACTATCTGGAGGAGAATCCCGATTGTCGCTTTAACGCTGAAGATTAAGCACGACATATTCTGAGCGGGTTCCGATACGGAACTTGCCACCCCAAATGCCGAGGCCACTGCTGACATAATAGTTGGTGTGGCCTCTTTTGTGTGCTCCGAAAGCACATTCGTAGATGGACTCCGTAATCCATGAGATGGGCCATACCTGTCCGTGAT
>ERZ842401.5552-NODE-5552-length-13914-cov-5.589076_pt1 | contig 13914 bp, 13 predicted proteins | sample MGYA00521270_ERZ842401 | MGnify/ENA primary metagenome ERZ842401 (study PRJEB31892, sample SAMEA3878208) | bioreactor metagenome | biome: Moose rumen | place: Sweden | collected 2011-10 | study: EMG produced TPA metagenomics assembly of the PRJEB12797 data set... | reverse complement strand
TCAGGATTTCTCCCATTGCCCAATATTCCCCACTGCTGCCTCCCGTAGGAGTCTGAGCCGTATCTCAGTCCCAGTGTGGCCGTACAACCTCTCAGTCCGGCTACCCGTCGTTGTCATGGTAAGCCATTACCTCACCATCTAACTGATAGGACACAAGCACCTCCTCCAGCACATTACTGCTTTAACCTCTCGGCCTATGGGGTATTAGCGTCCATTTCTAAACGTTGTCCCCCTCTGAAGGACAGCTTCTTGTGCATTACTCACCAGTCCGCTGCTCCATATAACTTCCGGTGTCTCCACCTTCCATTACTGTCGCTCAACTTGCATGTGTTACGCACGCCGCCAGCGTTAATCCTGAGCCAGGATCAAACTCTCAGTTAAAAAGTTTAATCTCACTCAATCGCAATTTATCTTTATACGCTTCTTATATTGTCAAATTTCCGTTTCCTTTGTTGCCCCTCTCGTGAACAACGGGTGAAATTATACAAGCCTTTTTATTTTTTGCAAGCCCCCAAAAATTTTTTTTCGCAGAATATTAATAAAAAACTTTTCATGAAATCGCCTCAATTTCCTTTTTCTCCTGAATATAATCAGAGATCGCAAAAATCCCATGAACTATATAAGCAAGTCCCAAATAAATTAACATTCCTATTATCATCGTTACCATTGGCTGCATGGTTCTTGATGAAATATTATTTATTACCCGCGTTAAATCCGTTATCGAAACATATCCCACAACGCTCGTCCATTGAATTAAATTTATTATTGTCGACTGGTAAACGGGTTTTGTAATTTTTATAACTTGAGGCAATGTTACTAACCTGAACGCCTGAAATTTTGAAAATCCTAACGTCCTCGCAGCTTCAACCTGTCCGCGATCAGTCGCGTTAATTGAGGCGCGTAATAATTCTGCTACATGTGCGGAAATATTTAACGAAAATGCTATTATTGCGATCGTGTTAGCTTCAAGACTGCTCCGCGCAAATACTCCGTAATATAAAAGCATAAGCAACATTAAGACCGGCGAACCTCTTAAAATTATTATGTAAACGGTCGAGATGAATTTTAAAATTTTAGACCCCGACATTTTTAACATACATATAAAAGCACCCAATAACGTCCCGTATAATAACGAATATAACGAAATTTCAACTGTAGCGTTTAGACCTTTTAAAATAGTCTGGTATGAATTTCCCTGAATTAAAATTTTATAAAGTATTTGGTCTAATGACATTTTTTTATTTACACTCTCCCAAAATATTATTTTTATTTTTATTTCCGCTGCTTAATTTCATTATCGTTTGAAACATCTGTCGGAGCTGCTTCATCTGAAATTAATTTCCCATCGCGAAATCTTAAAACACGTTGCGCCCATGTCGAGATATCCGGCTCATGCGTCACTAAAATTATAGTTGCACCGTCTTCATGTAAACCTGAAAAAATTTGCATGATCTCAACTGTAGTTTTTGTGTCGAGTGCTCCCGTAGGTTCATCAGCCATAATTATAGGAGCTTTTCCCACGATTGCGCGGGCTATTGCTACACGTTGCTGTTGGCCTCCGCTCATTTGTACAGGTTTATGATGCATTCTATCGGCCAAACCTACACGCTCAAGTGCTTCAATCGATAATTTACGACGTTCAGAAGATTTTACGCCACGATATAATAAAGGCAATTCGACATTTTCCAAAGCATCGGCGCGAGGCAGTAAATTATAACCTTGAAACACAAAACCGATTTTTTGATTACGAATATCAGCGAGGCCGGCGCGGTTTTGATCTTTTACGTTTATTCCGTCTAAAATATATTTTCCTGAAGTCAAGACATCAAGACAGCCTAAAATATTCATCATTGTAGATTTTCCAGAACCTGAAGGCCCCATTATGCAAACAAATTCGCCGTGATCGATTGAGCATGTTACGTCATCGAGCGCACGTAATTCGATATCGCCAGTTTTATAAATTTTCACGAGGTTATGAACTTCGATTATTGACATAAAATAAATTATTCCTCCGAAAATAAAATTTAAAATTCAATTTAAGCGTAATTATATTTTTATTTATGTTATTGGTGTGAAACGAGAACAAAAAAATTACTCCACCTGAAAAAATTTCAAGTTCAAGCAGAGTAAAATTATATTTGGCATTACAAAATTATTTATTTATTACGGAATTATATTTTTAAGCACCGGGATTTTTTTGCAGATAACCGAAAACAAAAACGAAATAATAAATACTAAAATTGCAATTGTCGGAATTGATATATACAAATTAAAACGTAATGACGTTATACCAAAATATTTTAATATCCCGATAAATAGCGAATGTGATAAATATATTCCAAAACAATGACACGAAATAAATTTTAAAATTCCAGCTGATTTAATTCCCGTTGGAAAATGTTTTTTACATAATATGAATATTGCTGTACAAATTATCACGCTATTTAATGAAAATGCTCCGTATGTTGTGCCAAAAAATATTATTGAAACAAGGCCGGCAAAATATATAACCGCTTCAAATTTTCGTGATATTTCAACTTGATCCAACGCGTAACCTAAAACAAAATACCCCGTATAACCAAGCACAAAATGAAAATAAAATTTATTCAGCACCGTTCTCAAAATTTCCGAAATTTCCGGCGAATGTTCCGCAATAATTGAAATACTTTGAGGAATTACCGAAGCAAAAATTAAAGCTAACAACAAAAAATATTTTGTCATAAATTTTGATTTTGTGATCTCGCGCAAAAACGGAACGATCATATAAAGTCCAATTATCATAAACAAAAACCATAAATGTACATGGCCTGTAACTATCCGGGTTAAAATATCTTTAAGCTCAGTCGATTTAAAGGCGCATGATGTTAAAGCATAAAACGGCGACCATAATAAAAACGCGATCGACATTCTTTTTATATGTTTGCCGTAAAGTTTTTTTAAATTGTAATTTCTTTCGGGATTTAAAAATAAAACTCCGCTTATCATCACGAACAACGGAACGCCAATATATAAACGAGTCTCGAATATGTGAAAAATTTTCAATAAATTTACATCCGTCGTTAATTCATCTTGATTGCTTATGTGAAAAAATATTACTGAAAAAGTTGCGATAATTCTTAAAAAATCAATATAAGTCTTCCTCTGATCTCTGATCTCTGATCTCTGATCTCTGATCTCTGATCTCTGATCTCTGATCTCAATTATATTTTTGTACATTTGTCAACCGCCTTTCAAAGTAAAAAAGAGAACTCCCGGAAATAATTATAAATCCGGGCAAAACTAAAAATTTAAATTATTTCGTTAATTTTATCTGTTATAGCTTCAATTGTCGTTTTATTTCCTGCAATTCTGCATATTTCACGGCCATCTTTATAAAATAAAAACGTCGGTTGCGACATAACACGTAAATTAATTGCAACTCTCCGATTTTTAGAAGTTTCAACCGAACAAAATTTAATTTTCCCTTTATATTCCGGTTTAGCTGAAAGCTCGTGATATTTCGGCATTAATTCCATGCACGGAGCGCACTGATTTCCCCAAAAATCCAACACAACAGGCAAAGAACTTTTTATAAATTCCGTCTCATAATTCTCTTTTGTAATTTCCGTTACCGCCAATTTAAACCAGCCTCTTTTATGTTTTTTTCATGATCCTTTAAAATATTTGTTTTATTAAATAATTTTTTCAGGACGGTAAAAATTTTAATGCATTATAAGAATTTTATGTTGATAATTTTTGCGCTTTTATTATTTTCCGGGTTAATATCCAAAGCCAACACCCAAAATTTAAAACGGTGGCAAAAAATTATTATTTACCAGATTTACCCGAAAAATTTCCAGAATACTAACGGAATTTAAATTTAAAAAACATAATAATTTTATTGCGGACTGTTAAAATTTAAGATAGCTCGCATTTTTTATAATCTCAATCGAGGAGATGAATTTTTAAAAATGAAAGGTATTGTTTTAGCTGGTGGAAGCGGTACAAGGCTTTACCCTCTGACGCTCGTAACTTCAAAACAATTACTGCCGGTCTATGATAAACCTATGATTTATTATCCTGTTTCGATTTTAATGCAGGTGAAAATTAAAGATATTTTAATAATTTCAACACCCGAAGATCTGCCGAGATTTAAAAAATTATTGGGAGACGGCTCGCAGTTTGGAGTAAATTTTTTTTATGCCGAACAGCCTAAACCGGAAGGATTAGCACAAGCCTTTATAATCGGCAAAAATTTTATTGGCTCTGATACGGTTGCCATGATTTTAGGTGATAATATTTTCTCTGGTCAAGGTCTAAAAAAAAGATTACGCGCAGCCGTTGAAAATGCAAATTCTGGCAAGGGCGCAACAATTTTCGGGTATTACGTTGATGACCCCGAACGCTTCGGAATCGTCGAATTTGATAAAGCAGGCAGAGCAATCTCAATCGAAGAAAAACCGCAAAAACCTAAAAGCAATTACTGCGTAACAGGTTTATATTTTTATGATAACCGCGTGATAAATTTTGCCGAAAATTTAAAACCTTCTGCACGCGGCGAACTCGAAATAACGGATTTAAATAGAATTTATCTCGAAAACGGAAATTTAAACGTTGAGTTATTGGGGCAGGGGTTTACCTGGCTTGATACCGGAACGCATGAAAGTCTCGTTGACGCTACAAATTTCGTTAAAACAGTCGAACAGCATCAACACAGAAAAATAGGATGTCTCGAAGAAATTGCATATTTAAACGGCTGGATTAATAAAGAATCCGTCATGAAGGTTTACGAACTATTGAAAAAAAATCAATACGGACAATATTTAAAGGATGTTCTAGATGGAAAATATATTGACAGATAAAAAAAATAAAATTTTAATTACTGGCGCAAATGGTCAACTCGGAAGAGATTTAATTAAAGAATTTAACGAACGAAAAAATTTTTTAATCGCTGGAACAGATTTACAAGAAAAATATTCAGGTGACGAAACTTGCGAATATTTGCCGGTCGATATTACGAATTATGAAGCAGTCGAAAATTTATTTATGAAAATTAAACCCGACCGCGTTATACATTGTGCAGCCTGGACAGCAGTCGATGCAGCTGAAGACGAAAATAATAAAAATATCGTCTGGAATGTAAATGTAATAGGAACTGAAAATATTTCGAAAGCATGCAAAAAATTTAATTGCGTAATGACTTATATAAGCACTGATTATATTTTCAACGGTCAAGGCTCTGAAGCATGGAAACCAGATGATGAAAAATTCAAGCCCTTAAATTATTACGGATTATCGAAATTAAACGGCGAATTTGCAGTAAAAAAATATCTCGATAAATATTTTATAGTGCGAATCGCTTGGGTGTTCGGTCAAAACGGAAATAACTTTGTTAAAACGATGTTAAAGCTCGCAGAAAAATATAAAACTTTGCGCGTCGTAAATGATCAAATAGGAACGCCAACATATACGCCAGATCTCGCTAAATTATTAGCTGACATGAATTTAACTGAAAAATTTGGAATATATCACGCCACGAACGAAGGCGGGTTTATAAGCTGGTACGATTTTGCGTGCGAAATTTTTAAGCAGGCAAATATTAATATAAATATAATTCCTGTTAGTACTGCTGAGTACGGTTTGTCAAAAGCTGAACGCCCATTTAATTCAAGACTGGACAAAAGAAAATTAAGCGAAAACGGATTTAAATTATTACCTGACTGGCGCGATGCATTAAGGAGGTATTTATTAAATGCAAATAGAAATTAATTATAACGTCGGAAATATTGAAGGCTTGTGCGTGATCATTCCGAAAGTTCACGGGGATAACAGAGGATATTTTTACGAGAGCTATAACAAAAATGACATGGCCGAAGCAAATTTAAATATAAATTTCGTACAGGATAATCAGAGCATGAGCACAAAAGGAGTTTTAAGAGGTTTGCACTTTCAAAAAAAATATTCTCAAACGAAACTGGTCCGGGTAATTCGCGGAAATGTTTATGATGTAGCTGTCGATTTGAGATTAAACAGTAAAACATTCGGAAAATATTACGGCCTTGAATTGAGTGCAGAAAATAAAAAACAGTTTTTGATCCCAAAAAATTTTGCTCATGGATTTTTAGTGCTGTCGGAAGTCGCGGAATTTTGTTATAAATGCGATGACTTTTATCACGCTGATGACGAAGGCGGAATAATTTATAACGATCCTGATATAAATATTTTATGGCCTGAAATTGACTGCGAGTTTAAATTATCGGATAAAGATAAAATTTTACCCAGATTCAAGGAGCTTTTTAAATCATGAAAATAATTATAACTGGCGGAGCTGGATTCATAGGAAGTAATTTTATATTTCACATGCTGAAATTTCATCCCGATTATAAAATTATATGCATTGATAAATTAACTTATGCCGGAAATTATTCGACAATAAAAAACGTAATAGACTCCGGCCAAGTAGTATTTTACAAGTGCGATATTTGTGATCGCGGGAATATATATAAAATTTTTGAAAATGAGAAACCCGACATTATTATAAATTTTGCAGCTGAATCTCATGTAGACCGCTCAATAAATAATCCAGGAATATTTTTGCAGACGAATATAATCGGCACTGGTGTTTTAATGGATGCTTGTTTAAAATTCGGCATCAAGCGTTATCATCAGGTCAGCACAGATGAAGTTTATGGGGATTTGCCTTTAAATCGTCCTGATTTATTTTTCAGCGAGGATACTCCAATAAAAACTTCTTCGCCTTATTCTGCATCAAAAGCCGGAGCGGATTTATTAGCTTTAGCATATCACAGGACTTTTAATTTACCTGTCAGCATCAGCCGGTGTTCAAATAATTACGGGCCTTATCATTTTCCGGAAAAATTAATCCCATTGATGATAATAAACGCGCTGAATAATAAAAAATTGCCGGTTTACGGAAAAGGTTTAAACGTTCGAGACTGGTTATACGTTGAAGATCATTGCAGGGCGATTGATTTAATAATACATGATAAAAATGAAAATTCTGCAGGCGAAATTTATAACATTGGCGGACATAACGAAATGAAAAATATTGAAATCGTAAAATTAATTTGTGATGCGTTAAACAAGCCTTATGATTTAATAGAATTTGTGCCGGACAGAAAAGGTCATGATTTAAGATACGCAATTAACCCGGATAAAATAAAAAATAAATTGGGCTGGACTCCCGAAACAAAATTTAAAGACGGACTCGCTAAAACTATTAAATGGTATCTTGATAATAAATCATGGTGGGAAGAAATTTTACAGCGCGGAAAAAATAATTTTTAAATTTTAAATTTCAAATTTCAAATTAATAAAACAAAATCCCCAGCCACTATTTAAATATTTAAAACTGGGGAATTATTTTTATATTTTTTTATTTTTTTATTCCGAACGGTGCGGAAGAGGGGACTTGAACCCCTACGTTATAAACATCAGATCCTAAGTCTGACGCGTCTACCATTCCGCCACTCCCGCAAAAATTTTTTTATTGCTTGTTATTTTATCATGTCCGAATTAATAGGCACTTCCATCGGGTAATTTCCATCAAAACATGCCTTGCAATATAAATCTTCGCCGCATGCCTCGCGTAAACTTGATTCACTTAAATACGTCAGACTGTCAGCGCCAATATATTCGCAAATTTCATTTTCTGATGATTTCTGCACGGCTATTAATCTATCACGGTAAGGCGTATCAATTCCGAAATAACACGAAAATTTTACGGCTGGTGAAGCTGCACACACATGAATTTCAGAAGCTCCGGCATCACGCAAATTTTTCACGATCCTTTTTATAGTCGTTCCTCTCACTATTGAATCATCGATTACGATTAATTTTTTATTTTCGATATTCTTTTTTATCACTGCAAGTTTTATACGTAAAGCATCTTCTCGCATTTCCTGAGTAGGCTGTATAAAAGTTCTGCCCATGTATTTATTTTTTATCAAGCCTTCGCCGTAAGGTATTCCGGATTCTTCAGCGTAACCAATTGCCGCAGGTGTTCCGGAATCTGGAATCGCCATAACTAAATCAGCATTAATTTTATTTTTATTTTGTCGAGCCAGCAACATCCCGCAACGTCTACGAAAATCATAAACGCTGATTCCATCAAGAATGCTGTCAGGCCGGGCAAAATATACAAGCTCAAACACGCATAAACTTTTTTTACACCATTGAGACGGCTTTATGGATTTAATTCCATCTTGATCGATTATTACAATTTCTCCGGGCAAAACATCGCGCATAAATTCAGCGTCCAAACTTTCGAGCGCACAACTTTCAGAACTTAAAATATAACCGTCCGGCAATTTCCCAATACATAACGGGTGAAGCCCATAAGGGTCGCGGACTCCGATTAATTTATTTTCGAGAGTTATAACTAAAACGTACGCACCTTTCATTAAATTCATTGCGTTTTTTATTCCTGATTCTATTCCGCGAGAATTTCCGTACTGACAAATTAAATTTAAAATTGATTCGCTGTCGGAACTCGTGTGAAATATCATGCCTTGATCCGTAAGCATAGATTTTAAACTGTCAGCGTTCACCAAATTTCCATTATGAGCGAGCGCAATATCTCCGAGCCTGCACCGGGCTACTAAGGGCTGGGCACTTCGGACATTACTACCGCCGGCTGTTGAGTATCTTACATGGCCGATCGCGATATTACCTTTTAAATCTGAAAAATTTTCACCTTTAAAAACTTCGCCAGCGAGTCCGGAACCTTTTTTATTATCAATTTCCCCGTTGAAATTTGCAGCAATTCCAGCGCTCTCCTGCCCTCTATGCTGAAGGGCGTATAAACCGTAATAAACTGGAATTGAAGCATTTTTCTCCCCTCTCCAAATTCCTATTACGCCGCATTCTTCGTGAAATTTATCGGACATTTATTTTAATTAAAAAATTTAAAATTATTTTATTTATTCGTGATTCTTGAAAATATTTCCTGATATGCTTCCTCGACATTTCCGAGATCACGCCTGAAGCGATCTTTATCGAGTTTTTTATTTGTTTCAGCGTCCCAAAATCTGCAGGTATCAGGCGAAATTTCATCGGCCAAAATTATTTCATTCTGAAATCTTCCAGCTTCGATTTTAAAATCAATTAATTTAATTCCGATTCCAGCAAAAAATTTTTTCATGACATCATTAATTTTATATGCCATGTCCGAAATATTTTTTAATTCCTGTTCAGTCGCTATATTTAAGGCCGTAATATGCGAATTATTTATTAATGGATCGTTTAACGCGTCATCTTTTAGCGAAAATTCCAACGTAGGATTTTTTAAAATTGTGCCTTCCTCAACTCCGTAACGTTTTGAAAATGATCCGGCTGCTACATTTCTGATAATAATTTCTAACGGGACAATTTTAACGGCTTTCACTAAAGTTTCACGGTCGCTCAATTCTTCGACGAAATGCGTTTTAATTCCGTTCTGTTCGAGCAGTTTAAACATTATGTTGCTCATTTTATTATTAATAACGCCTTTGCCCGTGATCGTGCCTTTTTTCACACCGTTAAAAGCTGTAGCATCGTCCTTGTATTCGACAATATACAAATTTTCATCAGAAGTTTTAAAAACTTTTTTAGCTTTACCCTCGTAAATCTGATTTAATTTCGTTACGTTCATTATTTTGAATCTTAATCCCTTCAAAAATTTTTCAGTTCAAATTTATATTATTATTATAAATTTTAAAAAGTTAATTACAATTTGCAAATTTATTTTTTATTTTCTTAAGATTATTTTATCTTCATCGTTATAAAAATCGCTGATAATTTTAACAATAGCGCTCGAAACATCTTTTTTTACCATTGTGTATAAATCCGGCTTACTGCTCTTAATTGCTTTGGTAAACGCTACGATCTCATAACGAATCCCTTCACCGTCAAGCTGATAAAAAAATCTTTTATTATTCTGGGGATTTTCGTGACGAACTTCAAAATAATCAGTTTTCCACCAGGGAGCAGGAATATAAACATAACCTCCAGTCCCGGAGACTATTAATTCACCTTCGGACTTTACGCCCTTCCCTACTTTTATCGAAGCTGTAGCACTGGAATATATAAATTCAATTTTTGTAAAACTGTCATACATATTTTTTTCATCAGTTATGTACGAAATAATTTTTTTTGATTCGTAATTAGTTCCCAAAATCTGAAATATTGGCAACATCGCAACTGGTCCCCATTCCGTTATACTGTTCCAAGAAAATTCCGTACTGTCACGCAAACTGGTACAAGTTGAATCAACCGAGCAAACTTTTCCAATTACGCCACTTTTGATTAACAATAACATTCTGTAATATGCTGTTGAATATGCCGTTTTAAGTCCATCAGTTAAAATTAAATTATTTTTCTGAGCTATATCTCTTAATTCTTCGAGCTGGTTTAGACTTATTGCGATCGGAGCTTCACATAAAACGTGAATATTTTTCAATAAGGCTGACTTTATATGATCGTAATGTTCTGTCGGATGGGAAATTATAAAAACTGCATCAACATTATTTAAAAGTTCATCATAATTTTTTGTAACGCACGGAATTTTTTGCATTCCTTCAGAAAACACTTCGGCTCTCTGCGTATATAATCCTGTAACTTCGATCCCGTTTACATATTTGCATTCTCGGAAAAATTTTTCTAAAAATAAACTATTTCCAACAAGTCCGAGCCTTAATGCTCTGTCTCGAGACCTTAAAAGAGTGCTGGATACTCCTTCGGTGCGCTCTAAATAAACAACTTTGCAATACTCGTTTAAATAATCAAAATGCCCGGCCCAGTCAGACCCAACCGTAAAAATATCAACGTTTAAGCGCTTTATATCATCAATTTTTTGTCCTTGATATTCTTCAATTATTACTTCATCAGCAAGACCTGTTTCACGAATTGCTGCGACACGTTCCATTAATGGCTGCTTTACGTTTATTTTTCCCCTCGCCATGTCAAAATTATCTGAAGTAACTCCAACGATTAAATAATCTCCCAGAGCCTTCGCCCTTTCGAGCAGTCTTATATGTCCGTAATGCAACATGTCATAAGTTCCATACGTTATAACTTTGATCAAAATTTAATCAGCCCTTTAAATATTTCAAACTTTTAAACATCAAGTTCGAGCATTGAATTTATAAAATTTTCCATAAAACTGCGCCCGCCAATTGTTACGCGTAAACATTTACCGAAAATCCCGGCCATGTCATAAGTTTTCACGAGAATTTTTTTATCATTTCTCAATTTGTTCATTAAAATTTCTGCATCAGTAAAGGGCTTAATAAAAATAAAATTGCCCTCGCCGGCATGAAATTTATAATTATTTTTTCTCAACGAATTTATTAAAAATTCTTTACCTGCTTTAAAGTCCGAAATTAAATTTTTTATGATCTCTTCATTCAAAATTATTTCGCGTGCCAGTTTTACAGCAAAAGCGTTCACGTTATGGGGTGTACACATCTTCTGTAAAATTTCTATTCCGTCCGGCCGTCCTAATACATAACCTAATCTGCAACCTGCCATTGAAAATAATTTTGAAAAAGTACGAGTTATGAAAACGTTTTCATATTCAAGAGCATATTTTTTAAATTCATTGGCGTAAAAATAAATATATGCTTCATCAATTAAGAGCGTAATTTTATTTTCAACTGCTTTATTTAAAATTTTCTGCATATCATCTTCACTGAAAACATTTCCGACGGGATTATTAGGATTTAAAATTATTGCTAGTTCTATTTCTGGATTCATGGCCTGTAAAAATTTTTCGGTCTTGAAACTTAAATCCGATTCATAACCCACAGTAATAAATTTTCTGCCGTACATCTTTGAAAAAATATCAAACATTGCAAAGCTCGGAACTACTCCCAAAATTTTACCTTCAGGTTCTGTAAACATTTCTATAATATGCCTTATCCCTTCAGATGAACCATTTACCAGACAAATATTTTTATAACTGCACCCTAAAAAATCCGCCAAAATATTTTTAAACTCGAACGTCTCCGGATATTTCGCTATAAAATCAGGCGTAACGCTTTCCATAACTCTTTTTACAAACTCTTCGGGCAGTCCGCCGGGATTTTCGTTTAAATCTAAACGTAAATATCCGTTTCTGTTATCCTGATCATAAATTCTGCTAAAATTTTTAATATTTTCGTTTACGTAATACAAAATAGACTCCTTTCACGGAATCTCTGAAAATTACAGCAGGCACCTCCTTTGCATATCGTGAAGAGCATTTATTAAAATTTCGTTATCTTCTGGCGTAATATTTCCTATATGGCCGACTCTGAAAATTTTATCAGCGTATTCTCCGCCATTGGGGCAGACCCATATTTGATAATCGTCCTTTAAGATCTGCACGATTTTTTTCGCGCCACTATTCAACGGATGGAGGGCTGTAACTGCATTAGAGAGAGATTCCGAAATAATTTCAAATGGCAAACCTTTAATTTTTTTTCTGAAATCTTCCGCAATATTTTTTATTAAATTTCTCTCAGTAGTTATGCCCCCCCCCCCTGAGTATTTATACTTACTAATCTTTTATTTATTTGTATAAGCGTTATCACAGCCGGGGTAAATGGGGTTTGACCGCGCACGGAATTTTTTAGAGCTTCTTTCAAACTTAAATACATACAAGTTTCCGGATTATTTTCAACTCGCTTTAATGCTTCTTGTGATAATGCAATAATCGAAATTCCGGGCTGAACTGCCAGAGCTTTTTGAGAACCAGTAATAACGACAGCAGCATTTAATTTTTTCATGTCCAGCTCATCGGCTATAAATGAGCTAATTGCATCAACTATCAGCATAATATTATTTTTTCTGCAAAAATCTGAAATTAAATTCATGTCGTATAAAACTCCTGATGAAGTCTCATGCATATTGACAAGTAAAGCCGTGTAATCTTTGCCTGAAAATTTTTCAAGATCGTTTGATTTAATTTGCGAGCCAAAATTTAATTTTATTTCAGAATAATTTATTTTATGTAGCTCACATATTTTTACAAATCTCTCGCCAAAACTCCCGCCGTTTATTACGATAGCTTTATCGCTGGAATTTAATACATTTATGACGCATGATTCCATCGCACCTGTACCGGAAGCCGTTAAGAAAACGCATTTACTATTTTTTGGAGCATTTAAAAATTTCAACATAAGTTTTTCATTTTCCAGCATCATTTCTGAAAATTCCTGCGTCCTAAAATATGGCGTTGAATGACTTGCAACCTCAAGAACTTCATCACAGGACATAACAGGCCCAACTGTAAAATTAAGCATTATTATTATTTTTCTCCTTAATTGTTTTCATGACTTCATCAAATCTGAAAAACCATCTCTCTGAATTTTCATCGACAAGAACTCCGCCGGCTTTTTCGCAGGCAATTTTTGAAGCGTAATTATATTTTTCAACTGTTGACAGGACGTAATCAATATTTAATTTGCAAGCGTAATTTATGAGCGATTTTATTAGAAAAGTTCCGTAGCCTCGTCCCCTAAAATCATTAGCAACTGCGGAGCCTATATTACCGCCGAAAATTTTCGACTGCTCAGTAACTCGCTCTCGTAATCTGCCGTACCCAACTGGAATATTATTTACATAAATCCAAAATGTCCATTGTTTAACATAATTTTCCGGGAGCATTTCGCCTCTTGACCAAGCGTCCTGTTTTTTGCACCAGCTGGCAAATTCTTCACGCGTCATTCCGAAAGGTTCATTATTGAATTTATTCTCACTGCGTCCGATTTTTTGAGTCATCTTATAAATTTCCTCGTCGCAACCATCTTCTGGAACGAGTTGCCGGACACAAAAAGAGTTCCTGCCAACTGTCTCGCGCAATTCTGGAAGGATAAAACTATTATTAGATAATATAATACATTCTGTTCTGTTCTGTTCTGTTCTGTTCTGTTCTGTTCTGTTCTGTTCTGTTCT
>ERZ842401.5551-NODE-5551-length-13920-cov-4.057266_pt1 | contig 13920 bp, 12 predicted proteins | sample MGYA00521270_ERZ842401 | MGnify/ENA primary metagenome ERZ842401 (study PRJEB31892, sample SAMEA3878208) | bioreactor metagenome | biome: Moose rumen | place: Sweden | collected 2011-10 | study: EMG produced TPA metagenomics assembly of the PRJEB12797 data set... | reverse complement strand
CTTGCGGCGCAACAAAGTGGAGCCGCATGCCGGGATTTTTGGAATATCTGCGTTTTGACAATGCATTGATACAGGCAGTGCAAAATATGGTATAATTCACGTCATCAGCAAGTGGCATGGTAGAATGGATCTGGCACCCGGACAGTTGATCGGAACTTATCGAATCATTCGCCTTCTCGGTCAAGGCGGAATGGGTTCCGTTTACGAGGTCGAGCACACGCAGCTCGGCGTTCACTACGCGCTGAAGACCTTCACGCTTGAGGGCGGACACGTCGATCTGCTGAAAAACAAGTTCCTGACCGAAGGAAAAGTACTTGCGCGCCTTCATGACCCGCATCTCGTGCGGGTCTTCGACCTCAACTTCGACGAAGCGACTGGCATGCCGTATTTCGTGATGGATCTTGTTTTGTCCGAGGACGGCAGCCCGCGCACGCTCTTGGACGTCAAGACGGAGGAACTCGACGAGGACTGTGTCTTTGAATGGTTCGCGGATCTTGCCTCCGCCATCGACTACATTCACGCGCAGGGCATCGTCCATCGCGATATCAAGCTGGGTAATGTCCTCCTTTCTTCGGATGGGCATGTCGTTCTTTCTGATTTCGGCATTTCACGCATTTTCTCGGAACGTCTTCGCTCCGACGTCAATGCCGTCAACACAATGGTGTCGGAGGCTGTGACGGGCGCTCGCCTCGTGATGGGGACGCAGGGCTATATGGCGCCCGAAGTCGTCTGGGGCGGAGAGGCGACGCCTGCGTCGGACTCGTATTCGCTGGGTGTCATGTTCGTCTATTTGCTGACGGGAATCTGGTATACGCCTGCTTCCAAGGCGTTCAAGCTGCTGGAGGCGCTTGAATATCGTTGGATCGACGTTCTGCCGCGCCTCTTGTCCGTAAATCCGGCGGAGCGTCCGACGAACCTCTTGGAGCTCGTCGAAACGCTGCGGAGCGCTCCTGTCGCCGAGCTGGAGAGGGTGGCGGATATGAAAGCGCCGCCGCGGCGGAAGCGCCGCGTTCTTTTCGCGCTCGCGGGGGCTGCCGCTGTCGCAGTAGCAGTCATCGGCTACTTCGTGTTTTATCACCGCCCCGCGCCTGTTGCAGTAGATGATTTTGACGCGGCGTTCAGCGCCAGCGGCATTTACGAGGGGGCTCGGAGGTGAGTTTCTTTCCTCCGACGTCTATGACCTTGCTTCAGAAACTGGCCGTCGAGGTGACGGGCGGGAATGAGGCTTCGTGGGTGCGCTTCTTCAATCTCTATACACCGGCCATTCGCCGGTTTGTGGAGTGGAACGACCATGTACACGACCCGGACGATGTCGTTCAGGAGGTATACCTCAAGCTTGTCGAGATTATTCGTTCGGGGAAGTACGATGCCGACAAGGCGCGGTTTCGGACTTTTCTCTCGCTCCTGATACGCCGTCAGCTGATTACGCTCTACCGTCAGGACCAGGCGCGGCATGCCGCTGACCGCTGCTCGATCGACGATTTGACGGAAGAATTATCCGTTCCTTCCGAACAGCAGGACCAGGTCGACCTGAGCTGGGCTAAGGCAAAGCACGAGGCTGCGGTCGAACATGTCCTCACAAAAGTGGCGATGAAGCAGCAGTCGCGCGAGATTTACCGCGCTTATGTGCTTGAAAATCGTCCGATAGACGAAGTCTCTGCGGTTTTCGGCGTTACGCCCGACATCATCTACAAGGTCAAGAACCGTGTAAACAAGATGATTGAAGCAGTCGAGCTGGAATACGCAGAATAAAAGATCTGGCGTCAACTACTTAACCGTCCGCCCCAAGGTCAAAGAGGACGATGTCAAGCGGAAGGTGGTGCGCTGATTGAGCATACGGAATACAGCTTGTTATTGCCGCCGCGCTCATTGTGGGCGCGGCGGTTTTCTTCACTATGAGACGGGCAGGAGAGGGAAACACATTTCGCCATGAACTGGCGGATAGGATTTCGTCCGCACCGTAATTTCATTTCTCCTGCCTCCTTGTTGCTATGTCAATATATTAATATGGTACACGCTTATACCGAAAAAACGAGATAAGCGTGAAATGTGGTGTATTGATTGACAATCGGCGAGTTTATATGCTATACTATCCGCAAATTCAACAACAACTGTTGAATGTGCGGAGGCAAAAGCGATGAAAGAACTGATCAAACGGCATATTTACGGCGAATTGCGCGAGGGTCTGGAGGATAATCCTGTAGTTGCGCTTATTGGCCCCAGACAATGCGGCAAATCGACTTTGGCCAAGATGATTCAGGCGGAGTTCCCTACCTCGCTTTATCTCGATCTGGAGAATCCATTTGACCTTGAGAAGTTGGCGCATCCTGAATTCTTCCTTTCGAGGAACAGAGACCGACTTGTGTGCATCGACGAGGTGCAGCGGCGTCCTGAATTGTTCCCCCTTTTGAGAAGCCTTTGTGACGAATGGGGCGACAATGGCCATTTCCTGATTTTGGGGTCTGCCTCGCGCGACTTGCTTCGGCAAAGTTCGGAATCGCTGGCCGGACGCATCGCGTATTTCCGGCTCACGCCATTTCTGTTCTGCGAGCTGGCGGACGCGGACTGGACGCGATGTCTTTGGCGCGGCGGATTCCCGCGAGCCTATCTGGCCAGAAGCGACAAGGCTGCGCAGAACTGGCTTGAGTCCTTCGTCACGACATTCCTTGAGCGAGACCTCTCCTTCTGGCGGGAGTTTGTACCTGAGACGATGCGTCGGCTGTGGAGGATGCTGGCGCACGAGAACGGGCAGACGGTCAACTTCTCGCGGCTGGCGTCATCGCTCGGCGTATCCGACATGACGGTAAGGCGCTACATTGATCTCTTGAAGGAGACGTTCATGGTTGATGTCGTGCCGCCGTATGAGGCGAACCTGAAGAAGCGGCTGGTAAAAAGCCCCAAGGTCTATATCGCCGATACGGGTGTCGCCTGTGCGCTTCTGGGCATTTCCTCGTTCGATGAAGCATACAGCCACCCGGCATTCGGCTCTTTGTGGGAACAGATGGTGCTGCAGAACATCAGGGGCCTTTTCCCGAATGCGGATGTTTCCTTCTATCGAACCGCCGACGGGACGGAAATGGATTTTGTCGTGTCCATGCGCGGCAAGACGGTTGCCATAGAATGCAAGGCAGGTTCCGCGCCGTCCATAGGGAAGGGAACGTACAACGCCATCGATGCGATTCGGCCGGATTGCGCATACGTGGTGGCTCCGGTTGAAGAGCCGTACCCCCTGAACGAAAAGCTCTCAGTTGTGCGACTTGAGGATCTGGATGGTATATACAAGAAAATCTGATTTTTCCGCGGGAGATTTCTCCGCGCCGTGCGTATAGTGCTTGTGAACGCATCAAGCGTTCGCAAAAAACAAGCAACGTCAAAAGGAGAAAAACATGAAGACAAAGTTGATGATGATAGGTGCGCTGGTAGCGACCTGCGCAGTTCATGAGCTGGCGGCGATGCCGACGGCGGAAGAGACAAGGCAGGCGGAACCGGCCGTCAAAAGGCTGCTGCAACAGCAACGGACGGAACTTAAGTCTGGCAGGAAGACACGCTCAGACGTTGCCCTTTTGGCTATGAAGCGAGCCAGCGAGGCTAAGACCGAGGCGGAAAAACTGCTCCTGATGAAAGGTGCGTTTGCCCTTTATGTGCAGGACGGCAATCTTGAAAAAGCCGCCGAGACGATGAATGTGCTCAAGAAGACGATCCCTGACCTTCCGCAGGAAAGCGTCAAAAACATGATAGAGACGGCGCTCAAAGGCGCCCCCAAGAATATGGATGGTGAGCGTCTTCGCAAGCTCCTCGGCGAAGTGAAGGCTACGAACAACGGCGTTGCCAGTCCCAACAACCTCATTGCGACTGTCGATGGCTATACCTGGTCGTACCGAGTCAGAAACGGCGAGGCGACGATTGTGGCCGAGAAGGGCGGAAGACCTTCCTGCGCCGTTTCGCCAGCGCCGAAAGGGGATATTAAGATTCCTGCGACATTGGGGGAATTCAAGGTTACGGGCATCGGCACGGAGTCGTTCAGGGGTTGCAAGGAACTGACATCGGTGACGATCCCAGAGGGGGTGACTCATATCGATGTCCACGCTTTTGATAATTGCACCGGGCTTAAGTCGGTATCGCTCCCCTCGAGCCTGAGGAGCATCAGTTTTGCTGCCTTTGGTGGCTGCTCGGCGCTGGAGTCGGTTACAATCCCGAATGGCGTCAGGAGCATCGCAGCAGATGCGTTCAACGGCTGCCGCAAAGTCAAGTCTCTCGTAATCCCTGAGAGCGTGACGCATATCGGGGATCGTGCTTTTTGTGCCTGGCGGGAACTCGAGTCGGTGGCGATTCCGTCCGGGGTGGCAAACATAGGTAAGGGAGTGTTCACGGGCTGCAACGCATTGAAGCTGATCAATGTCGATTCCGGTAATCAGGCGTTTACTGCGGTTGACGGAGTGCTGTACACGAAGGATCGCTCAGAACTGGTGATGTGGCCCAACCCGCGGAACGCGGTGGTGATACCGGATGGCGTGACGAAAATCAGGGGATGGGCGTTTGCGGGAGGCAGCGGGATGACTTCAGTGACGATCCCAGAGAGTGTGACGAACATTGATGATATTGCGTTTATTGGGTGTGATGGACTTAAGTCGATAACGATTCCATCGCGCGTAAAGAACATTGGGGAGCATGCATTTGAGCGGTGCGTGGAGCTGACTGAGGTGACGATGCGCGGCGAGCGCCCTGAAGCGCCAGAAACCCTCTTCCCGGGCTGCGGCAAGCTCAAGGCGATCCACGTTCCGGCGAACGCGAAGAGCTGGGCGGGAATGAAGGACTGGTTTGGCATTCCGCTGGTGTTTGACGCGAAATAGCGGCAAATCGTCCGCAGCTGCGGAACACGCGCTAAACCTGAAACCGCCGCGCTCGTTGTGGGCGCGGCGGCTTTAGGTACCTTGTGTGCAGAAATGCGAAAGGCGATAGGAAGCGGGAGGACTTGCGTGGAAGACTACGCGATCGCGAGCATTGCCTCGATCGCCCGGCGGGCACGGGTTGCGATGTCTTCCGGCACCGTGACGCGCGTTTTCATCTCGCGCAGGGCTTCTGCGAGGTTCTCGAGCGTAGTCTTTTTCATGTTCGGGCAGACAAGTCGCTCGTTTACGGGGTAGAAAGTCTTTTCGGGGTTTTCCATCTTAAGGCGGTGGAGTATGCCGACTTCGGTTCCGACGACGATTTCCTTCGCGGAGGACTCGCGGGCGAACTTGCACATTCCGCCGGTGGAGAGCTTTTCGTCCGCCGCGTCTCGCACGTCGTGCGCACATTCGGGGTGAACCATAACGGGAGCGCCTGGGTGCGCCGCGCGCGCGGCGGCAATTGACTTCGCGGTAAGCGCGGCGTGGGTAGGGCAGTAGCCGGGCCAGAGGATGTATTCCCGACCGAGAAGTCCCATTATGTGCGAGCCAAGATGCTGGTCGGGAACGAAGATTATTTCGTCGTCTGGCGCGAAGGTCGCCATTACTCGCTCGGCGTTGCCCGAGGTGACGCAGATGTCGCATTCGGCCTTGACTTCGGCTGTCGAGTTCACGTAGCAGACGGCTTTTGCACCGGGGTGCTTCGCCTTGAGCTCACGAAGCTGTGCGCCGGTTATCATGTCTGCCATAGGGCAGCCGGCGGTCGGGTCGGGGATTAGGACGGTTTTCTCTGGGTTCAGTATCGCCGCCGTCTCGGCCATGAAGTAGACGCCGCAGAAAACTATCACGTCGGCGTCGACTTGCGTTGCCCTGTGCGCGAGCTCGAGCGAGTCGCCGGTAAAGTCTGCGGCGTCCTGTACTTCTGCGCGGCAGTAGTTGTGCGCGAGTATGACCGCATTGCGGCTTTTCTTGAGGCGTTCTATCTCTTCGTTCATCGGCTCAATATTATACCAAAATTGCACCAGCGTATGGCTTCATGTCTTCGGGGATTGGCGCTTCGAAGGAAAGCTTCTCGCCCTTTGTCGGGTGCCACAGCGTAAGTTTCCACGCATGGAGCATCTGCCTCACGGGCGGCGGTTCGAGGCGCTTGTCGAGAGCGGATTTCCCGTAGGTGCGATCACCGACGACAGGGCAGCCGAGCGAGGCCATGTGAACGCGGATCTGGTGCGTGCGTCCTGTCTCGATGCGGCAGACGACCGCGGAAGTGTTAGCCGTCTTGCTTCCCGACGACGACGCGACCTGCCAGTTGGTTATGGCGACCTTTCCGTTCTTTTCGACGATCGCCATTCGCTTTCGGTCCACTGGGTGTCGCCCGATGAGGTTTTCGATCCGGCCGGAGTCGAGCCGAGGCCGGCCGTGGACTATCGCGAGATATGTCTTTTCTATGTTTGCGTGTGAGGCAAACGCCTTGGCGAGTCCTTCCATCGCCTTTTGCGACTTTGCGACGACAATTAGCCCCGAAGTGTCCTGGTCGAGACGGTGGACGATTCCAGGGCGCGCGACGCCGCCGATTCCGGCGAGTGCAGGGCAGTGGTGGAGAAGGGCGTTGACGAGTGTTCCCGAGAAATGTCCTGGCGCCGGGTGTACGACCATCCCCGGGGGCTTGTTGACGACTATCATGTCGTCATCCTCGAAAACGACGTCGAGTGGAATGTCCTCTGGCTCGGGAATCGCAGGAACTGGTGGAGGAATCTCTACCTCTATCTCGTCGGAATCGGAGACTTTCATCCCCGCCTTGTCTGCGATTGCGCCGTTTACCGTTACGTGCCCGGACTTGACAAGACCCTCTATCCGCGACCGAGAGAAGTCGGGATAGAGTTCAAGGATTTTCTTGTCGAGGCGCTTCATGAACGATAGTATACCATAATTGCGGCGTAGAACTGCGGCGGCCTCGCAATCATCGGGCGGCTTGGCGAAAGCGAAGGCCACGACGGCGGGCAGAATATGATATAATCTCTGCATGGGCGATAAAAGCGAAATAAAGTGCCTGCAGAGGGCTATTTTCATATACGGCGCGCCTGCGAGTGGAAAGTCAACGCTCGGCAAGGCGCTGGCCGAACGGCTTGGCGTTGGTTTTGTCGACCTTGACGAGCGCATTGTCGCCGAAGCGGGTGTGTCGATTCCAGAGATTTTCAAGACACGCGGCGAGGCAGCTTTCCGAGATTTGGAGAGCAAGGTATTTCGGGATGTGATTTCTGATCCTAAGGTCGTTTCGCTTGGTGGCGGCACTCTTTTGCGTGACGAGAACAGAGCGCTTTGCGAAGAGAATGGCATTGTCTTTTGTCTCGACACTCCTTCTGACGAGGAACTTGCGCGTCGCATCGGCGCGGCGCCTGGGTCGCGACCGCTCGGCGACAAAGCCAAGGAGCGCGCTGCGCATTACGCGTCTTTCCCGAACCGCGTCGCCGCGTTTTTCGACGCGCAGTCATCGCTCGTTGTAGTCGGTCGTGGCATCGCGCCTGCAATACTCGCCGGGCGCAACATCGTGGCAGACGAGACGGTCGCGCGGCTTTGGTCTGGTCGGCTTGGTGTCTCGCCGTTCGCCACCATTCCATCGGGCGAAGAGCACAAGACGCCTGTGACTGTTGCCAAACTCTGGCGCGCGTTTGCCGAGAGAGGACTTGGCCGCAAGGACACGGTTGTTGCGCTTGGCGGCGGCGTCACAGGCGACTTGACCGGCTTCGCCGCTGCTACTTGGATGCGCGGCATTTCCTGGATAAATGTGCCGACTACGCTTCTCTCGATGGTTGACGCGTCGACTGGCGGCAAAACAGGGTGCGATCTTCCAGATGGAAAGAACCTTGCTGGCGCCTTCCATTTCCCGAAGCTCGTAGTAATCGATACAGACTTCCTTGAGACGCTTTCCCCGAAGCTCATCGCCGACGGCCGCGCCGAGATGATCAAGCATGAGGCGATAGGGGGTCAGGGGTTCCACCTTCGCCAAGGCTACGGCGGACAAGCAGGGGTTAGCGCGAAGGAGATTGCCGAGAATTTGATGGTGAAGGTCGGGGTCGTGCGAGAGGATCCACTTGAGACGCTTGGCCGCCGGATTCTCCTCAACTGCGGGCATACTGTCGCGCATGCAATCGAAAAGGCGACTGGATACCGCGTCTCGCATGGCGAGGCGGTAGCGATCGGCTGCGTCGAAGAGGCGAAAATCGCTGTCCGCCGCGGTCTTGCCCCAGCGTCGTGGCCTGAGGAATTTGCCGCGCGCTTCGCCGCTGCGGGACTTTCGACTTCGCTTCCTGTCGGGCTTTCTCTCAAAGAAATTGTGCCATTGATGCGCGGCGACAAGAAGCGGGAGGGCGGCGTCGTGACGTTTGCCTTGCCGTGCGGTTGGGGCGATGTGCGCGGAGTTAAGATAGATCTTTCGAAGGAGATTCTTTGATGACCACGATTCAACCCGGCAAGCGAACAGGTTCTGTCAGGATTCCGCGATCAAAGTCACATGAGCACCGTCTGCTTGTCTCGGATTTTCTCGCGGGAGACTATTCGCGTCTTGCGCCCGCCGAGGGCGACAGCGAGGACATCCTTGCCACGAAGCGGTGCCTTGAGGCGCTGAAGGGCGACGGCCAGCTTGCCGTCCTTGACTGCGGCGAAAGCGGCTCGACGCGGCGCTTTCTCGGTCCCGTGGCCGCCGCTCTCGGGAAGTCGGTGACGTTCCTCACGCGCGGGCGTCTTTCCGAGCGTCCGCAGCTCGACTATTCCAATCTCAAGAGCGGGCTCCACGAGCTCGCGGGCGACGTCTCGTCACAGTTCGTGACCGGGCTTCTCTTTGCGCTTCCACTCCTTGATGGCGACTCGCAGATACGCTTTAAGACTCCGCTCGAGTCGCGTGGCTACGTCGACATGACGCTTCGAGTCCTTTCGGGCGCGGGCATCTATGTCGCTGTTCGCGACGACGGCTTTGACGTCCCTGGCGGGCAGAAGTACATAGCGCAGCCCGACACAAAAGTCGAGCTCGATTGGTCTGGCGCGGCGTTCTGGAGCGCGATGAACTCGATGGGCAGCGTCGTCATGTTTGACGGGCTCGACGCGCATTCGTCCCAGCCAGACCGTGCGGTCTCGGAACTCGCGCCGCGCATCGCCTCGGCGTGGAAGGGCGAGCAGGTCGACGTGTCCGTATCTGGATGCCCCGATCTCTTCCCTGCGCTTGCGGTGCTTGCGGGCGCGTCGGCTGGCGTTACGCGCTTCTCCGGGACGCGTCGTCTGCGGCTCAAGGAGTCCGATCGTGTCGCGGCGATGGCGGACGTGCTGAAGCGCTTTGGCGTCGACACCGAGGCGGAGGAGGATTCTTTCGTAGTCCGCGGCTCCGGCGGCAAGTTCGACGGCGGCGGATTCCACTCGTTCGACGACCACCGCGTTGCGATGGCTATCGCCGTCGGCGCTACGATTGCGGACGGCCCCGTCGAGATAGACAACTCCGAATGCGTCGCGAAGTCGTATCCTGGCTTCTTCGACGAGTTCGCGCGCCTTCGCAACATCTGAAGGCCGCAAAGGGCTATTTTTTTGGTATAATTTCCTTGATGGACGGCGATTGGCGAGATTCGCTTGTTCCTGGAGGTATCTTCGGGAATCTTCGCATAGTGAAGCGGCTCGGTTCGGGCGGCATGGGTCTTGTGTTGCTTGCGGAGAACCCGAAGGGCGTCCGCTGCGCGCTGAAAGTCCTCGCTCCGTCCGACTCCTCCGACGACGGAAAGTTCGAGACGCACTTCAGGAACGAGGCGGACTTTGCCTTGAAGACGCGGCACCCGAATCTCGTCGAGGTGTGGGACGCGGGGCGCGACGCTGCGACAGGGCTTTTCTATCATGTCATGGAGTACATGCCGGGCGGTTCGCTCAGGGACCTTATCTCTGAGGCAAAGGGCGGCCTTCCGGTCGGGAAGGCCGTATCGATTGCGCGCGACGTAGCGCATGCGCTCGTCCACATCGAGCGCAACGGAATGGTGCACCGCGATATCAAGCCGGACAATGTCCTCTTTGCGGCCAACGGCGTCGCGAAGCTTGCCGATTTCGGCATTTCCCGCTTTGAGCATGATGGCGACGTGCGCGCCACGAGCGCTTCTGCAGTGATCGGGACGCCTGCCTACATGGCTCCGGAGCAGATGATAGATTCGCATTCCGTCGACATCCGCGCGGACATCTATTCGTTTGGTGTGATGCTTTACGAGCTTCTCGTGGGACGCCGTCCCAACGCCGGCGAAAACGCGATGAACACCCTTGCAAAGGCGATAGAGGGACGCGCGTTCCCCGACGTGAGGAACCTGCGCCCAGAAATCCCCGCTCCGCTTGCGGAACTTGTCTCCGAAATGACGCTTCCCGATCCTGACGACCGTCCCGGTTCCGCTTCGGGCGTGCTCTTGCGGATAGTGCGAATGATCGATTCAGGTGCAGACGCTGTTTCAGTCGCACCAGTCGCCACAGGCAGGATTCCGTGGTATCGCGATCGTGGCGTTCTGTACGCCGCTACCGCAATGCTCCTTGCGCTCGAAGCGCTTGTCCTCGCGTTGGTAAGAGTTGCGAAAGGAGGGTAGACGCCATGCTTTTCGGACTCGTAGGCACACAGCGCAAATTCAAGACCGACGTCGCTTTCACGAGCGAATGCGGGCTCGTGCGCCGTGAAAACCAGGATCACCTTGTCGCAGATCCGAAGACACTCGTCTTTTGCGTTGCAGACGGGATGGGCGGCGGCGATGCCGGCGGCGAGGCGAGTGCCGCCGTCTGCCGCAATGTCGATTCCGTGCTGCACGAACGTGCAAGCTTTGCTGACCGCGTGCGGCTCGTCGACGACGCGATCCACCGCGCCGACGGAGAGATAAGGGCGATTTCTGCGGCGGCCGGCTACAGGCAGATGGGAACCACCGTTGCCGTCCTTGTCAGCGACGGCAAGCGCATCGCGGCCGTTGGAAATGTCGGCGATAGCCGGGTCTATCGCCTGCGTGACGGCAAGCTCACTCAGCTTACGAGAGACCACACGCTGACGGCGGAGATTCTCTCGCATCGTCTGCCGCAGGGTGCGAAACCGCTCGCGGACGTCCGGGCGCTCGCCCTCTCGCACATCCTCACGCGCGCCGTTGGCGTCGGACAGGAGCGGCTCAAGGTGGATTGGCGCAAGGTCGACGTCAAGGAAGGCGACGTCATGCTGCTCTGCTCCGATGGTGTCCACGGCGCGGTTGCGCCGTCGAAGCTTGCCGCGGCGATGGTGGCCGGAGGCGGGGCGAAGGAGATGCTTGGGCGCATTTGCTCGCTTGTCGTCGCGAGTGGCGCGAGGGACAACTATTCCGCCGTAGTCGTGAAGATCGGAGGAGCCAAGTGAATTTCGGCAAGCAGGAGATCTTCCACAGCGGGGACAAGTTCCGCGGCTATGTGGTGGAGCGTCTTCTCGGCAACGGCTCGCTTGGCGCCGTGTATCTCGTCCGGCACGAAGTGCTCGACACGGTCTACGCCCTCAAGGCTCTCTTCCCGGAGGTGGCGAAGGAAAACGAAGACTACGTGAAGCGGTTCTTGCGCGAGGCGAAGATCGCGACGCGCATACGCCATCCAAACCTCGTCGCCGTCCACGACTGCGGCTATGACGAGGCGCGAGGGCTCTACTACATCGTGATGGACTGCGTTTCGGGCGGGGACCTCAGGCAGGCGCTTGCGTTCGCGGGGCGTTTCGCCCCCGACCGCGCCGTGGAAGTCGTCCTCCAGGTTGCGTCGGCGCTTGACGCTGCACAGGAATACCATGTCGTCCATCGCGACATCAAGCCCGAGAACATAATGATCCAGCCCGACGGCACGGTGAAGCTCGTGGATCTCGGCATAGCCAAGGCCGACGGGCTTCGCGATTCCCTGTGCACCGAGGCGGAAAGCGTCTTCGGCACTCCCGCCTACGTCGCCCCCGAACAGGCGCTCGACGCGTCAGCGGTGGATGTCCGAGCCGACATATACTCGCTCGGCGTCGTCCTCTTCGAGATGATCGCCGGTCGCGTTCCCTACGAAGGGCCGAATGCGCCGCAGATACTCGTCCAGACGCTCTCGTCCGATCCCTTTCCCGACATACGCGACATGAATCCCGACGTTCCGCCGGCGCTTGCAATCGTCATACGCAGAATGTGCGTCAAGGAATGCGACAGGCGCATCGCGACGCCCGCCGCGCTCATCGCGGAGTTCGCCAAGATCGGCTATCGCCTAAAGGACCGGCCGTCCGGCAACGTTAAGTTCAATCGCCGGGCAGAATCGGCTCCGACTGTCGTGAGCATGCGCTCTCTCATTGAGAAGGGTGCAAACGCCGCCAATTCCTCCGTTGATCCTCTTGCCTTCGAGACGGAAGACGTCGAGATACAGGATTTCGTAAACAGGCTGAAGCGGCGCAAGCGGCTGCGCAAGTTGGCGTCTGTGGCCGTCGTGACGGCTGCGGTGCTGGCATTGCTGCTCATGCTTGCATGGCTTGTTGGCGCGATATGATTTTAGAAAGGATATCCTTATGGAAGATTCTGTTTTAGCTGAGTGGTGCGAACTTCTGAAATACGAGACGGTCGGTTCAGACCCGGCTCGCCTCAAGGAGTGCGTCGCCTGTGCGTCGTGGCTTCGCAAATGGCTGTCGAAGCTTGGCTTCTCGGCGGAGATGCTTTACCCTGGCGACGGCGTGGACATGTCGGGAGCGGCGCTCCCGCCGCCAGTCCTGTTCGCGGAGAGGAAGGGCGAGGAGGGCGCGCCGACAGTGCTCGTCTACGGTCACTACGACGTCCAGCCGCCGGACCCGATCGAAGAGTGGAAGACGCCCCCCTTCGAACCGACTGTCATTGACGGGCGCATTTACTGCCGTGGCGCAAACGACGACAAGGGGCAGACGTTCGCCTTCTTGTGCGGCATGCGCGACTACCTCGCGCTTGAAGGGCGCAAGGTCAACGTCAAGATCGTCCTCGACGGCCAGGAGGAGTCGGGGAGCAAGTCGCTTTCGGAGCTCGTCCCATCGTTGCGCCGCCGTCTCGCCGCAGACGTGCTGCTCGTCTGCGACACGTCCGCGGCCTCTGGCTTGAGGCCCGCGATAATCGCCGGTCTCCGCGGGATTTCCCATTTCACCGTTCGGCTTTCCGGACCAAACCGCGATCTCCACTCGGGCGAATACGGCGGCATTTCGCCGAGCCCTGCGCAGGGCATCGCAGAGCTCATGGCGAGTCTTCACTTCCCAGACGGGTCTATTGCAGTCGCCGGGTTTCGCGACGGAATCGAGAATCCGACGCACGACGAGCTCGCGACGGCCGAGATGTTCGGGCCTTCCTACGAGTCGCTTGAGGAGGACATCGGTTGCGAGCCGTGCGGCGGACAGACGGGGAAGACCCTCGTTCAGCGCAACTCCTTCGAGCCCACGATAGAGGTGAACGGCATACATTCCGGCTATGGTGGCCCGGGATCCAAGACCATAATACCTTCGTCCGCTTTCGCGAAGATATCGATGCGTCTCGTTCCCGGACAGTCGCCGCGCGGCGCATTTGCCGCGGTGCGTGCGCATCTCGAGGACAGGTGCCCGAAGGGGCTTAAGCTTATGTTTGAAGACGTGGTCGAGGGAAGCGCCGCGTTCCGGCTTCCGCTCGCCTCTCCGCTCTTCCGGCTCGCGTCGGACGTGCTTTCCGAAATGGATCCGCGTGGGCCTGCGTTCCAGTGGTGCGGCGCTTCGATTCCCGTTCTTTCGCTTCTGCGCGAAGCATCTGGCGCGGCGCCCTTGATCGTCGGCTGGGGACAGGCGGAGGACCGCATCCATTCCCCGAACGAGAGCTATTCCTTCGCGCAGTTCGACAAGGCGCGCGAATGGGCGCGCCGCATTCTCCTCGCGCTGAACTGAGATGTCCGAGACGGCAAAGATCAGGATCGTGGAGGACGACGCGACGATTCGCGCGCTCCTTGAGATGGCGCTGCTTGGCGCGGGATACGCCGACGTCGCGTCGGCCGCGCGGGGCGACGACGGGCTCGACATGGTGCGGCGCGACCG
>ERZ842401.5549-NODE-5549-length-13921-cov-90.844007_pt1 | contig 13921 bp, 7 predicted proteins | sample MGYA00521270_ERZ842401 | MGnify/ENA primary metagenome ERZ842401 (study PRJEB31892, sample SAMEA3878208) | bioreactor metagenome | biome: Moose rumen | place: Sweden | collected 2011-10 | study: EMG produced TPA metagenomics assembly of the PRJEB12797 data set... | reverse complement strand
CACGCGACAACCGCTTTGTCACAGTAGGTGTGGAATACACCAACAAAGGGAAGCAGAAGCAGGTAGGCATAGGATTGAAGATCTATGACCCCAGCGGGACATGTGTCTATGAAGGCAAGGAGAACGCCCAGCGCAGAACACCCACCCGCACACAGGAGGTGAAACTGAAAGAGGTGGAGATTCCGAATCCACAACTGTGGGACACGGAGCATCCGAACCTGTATCGCGCAGAGATAACGCTGATGCGTGAAGACGGCACCGTGACAGACCAGTATAGCGAGTGTTTCGGTATACGCACCATTGAGATTGGCCCCCAGTACGGACTGAAGCTGAACGGCAAGAAAGTACTGCTGAAAGGATACGCCAACCACCACACGCTGGGTGCCTTGGGCGCTGCAGCTTATCCGCGAGCCATCGAGAAGCGACTGCTGCTGATGAAGCAGTTCGGCATGAACCATATACGTACGTCGCACAATCCCTATAGTCGACAGTTCGTGGAGCTCTGCGACAAATACGGCTTTTTGATAGTAGACGAGCTGTACGACAAATGGACCCGTCAGCATACAGGCTCGCGGACACCGTTTATGAACCACTTTGCCTCAGACATCGAGGAGTGGGTAAAGCGCGACCGCAACTCGCCAAGTGTCGTACTGTGGAGCTTAGGCAATGAGCTGCAGCAAGACCCCAACCAGCCGTTCAACGACTTTGGCGTCACCTGCTACAGGATGATGAAACCTGTATTGCTGCGTTATGACTCCACCCGACTAGTGACGGTAGCCATGCATCCGCGCTACCGCAACTGGCAGACGGACTCGCTGCCCTGCGCACTGGCCATGGAAACTGACGTCCAGGCCTATAATTACAGATATATGTACTTCCCTGGCGACGGACGACGATTCCCCTGGATGACTTTCTACCAGAGCGAGGCCTCAACACAGGCCATGGGACAGAACTTCTTCGAGATGAATCTTGACAAGGTGATCGGTCTGGCCTACTGGGGCATCATCGACTATCTGGGCGAGAGTATGGGATGGCCAGCAAAGGGTTGGTCACAGGGTGTGTTCTACATCTCGCTCGAGCCGAAGCCTAAGGCTTACTATATGCGTTCGTTCTTCAAGCCCGATGAGCCTGTAGTCCATCTGGCAGTGCTGGAAAGCGAGAATGCCGAGATGTGGAATGGCGTAAAGATGGGCAATGACCGCATGACCGAGAACTGGAACAGGAAGGAAGGCACCAAGGCAAACATCTACATCTACACCAATGGCGATGAGGTAGAACTACTGCTCAATGGCAAGAGCCTAGGACGCAAGGCTAACCCCAAGGAGCCGAAGCTGCGCAACCAGATACGCTGGGGCGAGATAGACTACAAGAAAGGCAAGCTGGAGGCTGTGGCTTATAAGAACGGTAAGGCCATAGCCCGTCATGCGCTGGAGACGACAGGCAAGCCCGCCAAGCTCATTGTAGAGCCGGACAACAGCCAATGGAAAGCTGACGGAATGGACCTGCAACACGTCAAGGTGACTGCCGTAGACTCTAAAGGCCGCAAGGTGCTGACCTGCAATGACGAGATCACCTTCGAAGCCACAGGCGATGCTAAGATAGTAGCTGTCACTAATGGCGACATCACCAGCGACGAGCTGAACGTCACCAACCACCGCCAGTTGTGGCAAGGCTCGGCAATGGTCATCCTGAGGGCAGGTTCAGTGCCTTCGAAGGTCACGCTAAAGACGAGCGCAGCCACCCTGAAGACTGTAACAACAAAACTTGAAACACGATAAACAACATGATGAAAAGACTAATCACCCTTTGTCTGGCATGCCTGGCTATCAGCATGGCCCATGCCCAGGAAGATGTGCTCCAGACAGCACAGAAGGCTAACGATTACTTCATGACGAAGTACAGTGACCCCACCCTGCCAACCAATGTCAAGAAAATCCGTCCCAGCAGTCTGTGGACACGCGCTGTCTACTACGAAGGTCTGATGGCACTGCAGGAGATAGACCCGCAGCAGCGGTATGTTGACTACGCCATGCGCTGGGCCGATTTCCATCAGTGGACACCACGCAACGGTATCACCACCTGCGACGCAGACGACCAGTGCTGCGGACAGACATACGTCGACCTTGTGCCATACACCAAGAAGGAATACCGCGAGGTGTTAGGTAACGTCATTGCCAATCTGGACCACCAGATGAAGACTCCCAACGACAAGAAAGCCAATGGCGAGCTCTATGGCTGGTGGACATGGATTGATGCCATCCAAATGGCCATGCCGCTCTACATGCAGATATACAAACTGACAGGTGAGACGAAATACCGCGATCACGCCTTGAAGATGTATCTGTGGAGCCGCAACGAGTGCGGCGGCGGTTGCTTCAACGTGAAGGAAGGCTTGTGGTGGCGCGATGCCGACTATGTGCCTCCCTATAAGGAGAAAGATGGCAAGAACTGCTATTGGAGTCGCGGCAACGGATGGGTATATGCCGCCCTGCTACGTTCCATGAACCAGCTGTCGCCCAAGGACAAGGCTTACAAGCAGTTCAAGAAGGACTTCATCCTCATGTCGGAAGCCCTGCTCAAATGTCAGCACGAGGATGGTTTCTGGCATGCCAGTCTGGTAAGCGACGTCGACTACCCCAGCCCAGAGATGACGGGTACGGCCTTGTTTCTCTACGGTATGGCATGGGGCATCCAGCAGGGCATCTTGAAAGAGAAGGTATATCGACCTGCCTGCGACAAAGCTTGGCAAGCGTTGAAGTCGTGTCTGCACAGCGACGGATTCTTAGGATGGAACCAGGGTACGGGCAAAGACCCCTCTGCCGGACAGCCTGTCACCTTCACCAGTGTTCCTGACTTCGAAGACTATGGCACGGGATGCTATCTCTTAGGATTAACCGAATACTATAAACTTGCGGGCTTCGCCCTAAATAAAAAATAAAAAATATAAAATATGGTGGTTAATAATGTTTTGTCAGAAAAGACTCTTGCCTTTGCCATTAGGATTGTCAATGGTTACAATCTTGTTGAAAGCAAGAAAGAGTTTATTATGTCAAAACAATTATTGCGATGTGGTACAAGCATTGGTGCAAATTCAAATGAGGCAATATATGCTCAAAGCAAGGCAGATTTTATTAGTAAACTTAGTATTTCTTTAAAAGAAGCAAGCGAAACATCCTATTGGCTAACGTTACTTCATAGGACCTCTTATATAGAGGATAATATGTATACATCTATGAAAAAAGATTTAGACGAGATTATTCGAATTATTGCAAAAACTCTCAAAACGACAAGAAAGAATGAAAATATTGAAGTATAGGGCATTTTTTTTATTTTTTATTTTTTATTTTTTATTTAGCCCCGCAGGGGCGCAAGAGTGGCCCACACCAAAGCCAGAAGCGAAGGCTGGCACTCGCTGGTGGTGGCTAGGGTCGGCTGTCGACAAGGATAATCTGCAGTGGAACCTGCAGGAATATGCCAAGACGGGCATCGGAGCAGTGGAGATCACCCCGCTCTATGGCGTACAGGGCAACGATCGGAACAACATCCCGTTCCTGTCGCCACAATGGATGCAGGCCCTAAAGGACGTACAGGACATCGCCCAGCCTCTGGGCATCGAGGTAGATATGAACTGTGGCACGGGATGGCCCTTCGGAGGTCCGCACGTCAGTCTAGACGAGGCTGCCTGTAAGGCCGTCTTCAAAGACACTACCATCAACGGGAAGACCATCTACAACGTCGAGATAGGACGCACCAAGCAGAAGGTGAAGCGAGCTGCACCTGGTGGCGAGGGATGGGTAGTAGACCACTTCGACCGTCAGGCTGTGAAGCACTATCTGGACCGTTTCGAAAAGGCGTTTAAGGAGTCGGGGGTACCTTACCCTCACACATTCTTCAACGACTCATATGAGGTGTACAAGGCCAACTGGACACCCACCCTGTTCGACGAGTTCAAGAAGCGTCGAGGCTACGACCTGCGTGAAAAACTGCCTGAACTGCTGGGTGTGGTGGACGATGGCAACCAGGTGCTCTGCGACTATCGTGAGACGCTCTCCGACCTGCTGTACGAGAACTTCACGCTGCAGTGGGTCGACTGGGCACACCGTCATGGCGTGAAGGTGCGCAACCAAGCGCATGGATCGCCCGCCAATCTTCTGGACCTTTATGCGGCTGTCGACATACCAGAGATTGAAGGCTTTGGACTGTCGGAATTTGGTATCAAAGGACTACGCTCCGATCCGGGTAAGACACGAAAGAACTTCAGCGACGTATCGATGCTGAAGTATGCCTCGTCAGCAGCCCACGTGACAGGCAAGCCCTTCACGTCGAGTGAGACCTGCACGTGGCTGACAGAACACTTCCGCACGTCGCTGTCGCAGATGAAGCCCGACATCGACCTGATGTTCACCTGTGGTGTCAACCACCTCTACTTCCATGGCTCGTGCTACACACCAAAGGATGACACATGGCCAGGCTGGAAGTTCTATGCCTCGATAGACATGAGTCCTACGAACAGCATCTGGCGCGACGCACCTTACCTCATGCAATATATAGAAAGGTGTCAGAGTTTTCTGCAGTTGGGCGAGCCTGACAACGACTTCCTGGTATACCTGCCCGTACGCGACATGTGGCGCATCCGCGGACCACGCAATGATGATGCCAAAGAAGCCAGCAAGAACCGCAGGGGTGGCGAAGATCTGCTGATGCAATTCGATATCCACACGATGGACGAGAAGGCACCTCAGTTTATCCGTAGCATCCTGACCATTGACAGTCTGGGTTACGACTGCGACTACATCAGTGATCGCCAGCTGGCTAAGGTACGCATCGAGAACGGCATGCTGGTGACGGAGGGAGGCACGCGCTATCGCGCACTGATCATTCCCACAGGTACCACCATCGACGCCTCGCTGCAGCAACTGTTGTCCCCGCTTCAGTCATACGTCATCCATGGCGAGAGCGCTACAAAGATGGCCCTGTATGCCCAAGCAGAGCCCATGAAGAAGATGGGCCTGCGCGCAATCCGCAGGAAGACGGCTGAGGGCTGGCACTATTTCATCGCCAACCTGACACCTAACGACGTGGAGGCTGATATTGCCTTGACTGTCGATTTCAAAGGCGCTACACTATATAACCCCATGAATGGTGACATAACGCCTGCCATTGTCAAAGACGGGAAAGTACAGCTGGCCCTGCGCAGTGGCGAGAGCATCATCCTGCAAACCAGCAACAAGGCCGTCCCGTTCGCTGAAGCTAAGCCTCAGCCTATCTCACGAGCCATCACCCTCAGTGGTCCTTGGGCCCTTTCCTTCATCGAAGAGGCCCCCAAGGTGAACGGCACCTTCCAACTGAAGAAGCCACAGACGTGGGAGACGCTGAGCAAAGAAGCTGCCATCACGATGGGTACAGGTGTCTATACCACCACGCTGAAGCTGACCAAGCAGCAGGCACGCCAGCACTGGGCAATCGATCTGGGCGACGTGCGTGAGTCGGCTCGTGTTTACATTAACGGACAGTTCATCGGGTGCGCTTGGGCTGTTCCCTTCACGCTCGACTGTCGCAACACCCTGAAGGCAGGCAAGAATGAGATACGCATCGAGGTGACCAACCTGCCCGCCAACCGCATTGCCGAGCTGGACCGTCAGGGCGTGAAGTGGCGCAAGTTTAATGAAATCAATGTGGTAGACATTAACTACAAGAAAACAACCTATGCAGAATGGGAGCCCGTGAAGAGCGGTCTGAACTCGGAAGTTAAACTATACATCAAATAAAATATAACAAATCAAAAAACAATGTCAACACTAACACTTGCAATTGTCATCGTTTTCTGTATTGGCTACTTCTGCATAGCCATTGAAAGCCTGACAAAAATCAACAAGGCAGCCATTGCCTTGCTCATGTTCGTAGCCACGTGGACACTCTTCATGTTCGACCCGGCTAGTTATGTACCCGAAGCCATAGGCACCAACATCGCCTCGGCAGTCAGCTCCGTCATTGAGCATCACCTCGGTTCCACGGCCACCACCCTCTTCTTCCTGATGGGTGCCATGACCATTGTCGAGCTAGTGGATCAGAACGGTGGTTTCAACTTCGTGCGCGATACACTGCAGACCAAGTCGAAGCGTGCGCTGCTGTGGCGTATCGCCTTCATGACGTTCATCCTCTCGGCTATCCTTGACAACCTGACCACCAGTATCGTGATGATCATGATTCTGCGCAAGTTGGTCAGCGACAAGAAGGACCGTCTGATCTATGCTGCACTTGTAGTGATTGCTGCCAACAGTGGTGGTGCCTTCTCGCCCATCGGTGACGTGACGACCATCATGCTGTGGAACAAGGGTGTCATCACCGCTGCAGGCGTCATCATGGAGATATTCATCCCCTCGCTCGTCTCGATGGTTATCCCTGCCTACATCCTCTCACTCTCGCTGAAAGGCAATCTGGAGATTCAGCAGGACACCGTAGTAGTTGAAGAGACCGACGGGCTCTCCGCTGGTCAGCGTAAGACCATCTTCTTCCTCGGTGTGGGCGGTCTCATCTTCGTACCTATCTTCAAGACCATCACCCACCTGCCACCGTTCGTAGGTATCCTGCTCGTGCTCGGCGTGCTGTGGACAGCAACAGAGATTTTCTACACCAGCATTCATCAGGAGGGCGAGGACACTGCCGACAACCGCAACACGCAGAAACGCGTATCGAAGATGCTGTCACGCATCGATATGGACACCATCCTCTTCTTCCTCGGTATCCTCATGGCTGTTGCTTGTCTTGAGACCATTGGCGTGCTCACGATGCTGGGTCAGGGCCTTGACGTGGCCTTCGAGGGTAACCACTACCTCGTAACAGGTATCATCGGTGTGCTCTCATCAATTGTCGACAACGTGCCTCTCGTAGCTGGCTGCATGGGTATGTATCCCGTAGCCCCAACAGGCGATATGGCCATCGACGGCATCTTCTGGCAGCTACTGGCTTACTGTGCTGGTGTGGGTGGTTCGATGCTCATCATCGGCTCGGCTGCTGGTGTCGTTGTCATGGGACTGGAGAAGATCACCTTCGGATGGTACATGAAGAAGATCACATGGATAGCCTTCGTAGGTTATCTGGCAGGTATCGTCTGCTACTGGTTGGAGAAGACGTTCCTGTTCTAATTAGGAATTAGGAATTTTGAATTAGGAATTAAGAGTTCTTTGACAAATGGGTCAATGAACTCTTTTTTATTTGACGGGTATCCAGAACCAGAAGGTGGAACCTTGTCCGAAGGTGCTTTGCACGCCAATCTCGCCCTCACAACGCTCGATGATAGCCTTACAGATAGAGAGGCCAAGACCCGTGCCCTGAATGTAGTCGTTGAGCTTCACAAAGCGCTCAAAGACACGCGTCAACTGGTCCTCAGGAATTCCTGCTCCCGTGTCTTCGCAGTAGACGTAGATGCCCTGTCGGCCATTACGTTCCTCAGGACAATAGCCCACGCGGATATGTCCCTGATGGGTGTACTTGACCGCATTGGTGACAAAGTTGGTGATGACCTGCTGGATGCGACTCTTGTCGATATTGACCATCAGCGACTTACAAGGGCTGTCGCTCTGGAACTCGACGGTTGGCTCCTGCACGCGTTCTGACAGCGATATACAGATGTCAGCAAAGGCAGCAGCAAAGTCGATCTGCTCAGGACGAATCTGCATGGCATTGGCATCGACGTTCGACAGCACCAGGATATCGTCGATGAGTCGCAGCAGCATGTCGCAGTTGTTATGGATGATGCGGATCATCTCACGCTTCTCATCGGGCGTATCTACAGCTTGCAGCAAATCGGAGAAGCCTACGATGGCATTGAGCGGGGTGCGTATCTCGTGCGTCATGTTAGCCAAGAAGACCGATTTCTGATGACCTGAGTCGTTGGCACGCTCCGTCTCACGCTTCAGCTGCTCCTGCTTGCGCATCATGTCGTTGATGTTGCGCCATACGCCAAAACTGCCCTTCAGTTTGCCGTGGTCGTCATATTCAGGAATACTGTTGATCTGTACCCACTGCGGTTCCTTCGACGAATTGGTGACAATGGGATTCATCTGGCCGACATAGATGAGCGGATGGTCGAAAGCCTTATAGGGGTCAGCCAGCCCACGCACGAACTCATCATCCTGATTGACGAATATCTTACGCATATCGGCCAGCGAGAAGCTATTGGCTATGGAGCTTAGTCCATTGTAGAACTCGATGCAATCGCGCTCGATGTCGATGCGCCAAGCCTGCATACGGCAGTTCTCCATCATGTAGCGCAGCTCCGTCTCATAGAGTTGTATAGCCTCGTTAGCCTTCTTGATCTGCTGATCGGTCAGCTTCTGTTGCAGGTAAAGTTCACGTTCCTCGGTGACGTCGCGGGCGGCAATGGCCAGGTATACCAGCTTGCCCGTCTCGTCAAGGATGGGGTGCAGACGAATCTCGAGGTACACATACATGTTGCGCTCAGGGATGACACTCATAGAGCATGCCCAGTACTCCCCGATATGATTACGGTCGATAACCTCATTGAACGGGGCCAGATCGAACAGATTGGAGCTGGAGAAGAAGGCATCGCCCTCGTCGCTGTCGAAATTGCATATCTTACGCATCTGCCTGTTGGCATCGAGCAACCATCCGTCAGCAGAATAGAAGGAGAGACCGATGATGGAGTTCTCGAAAATCTGCTTGTAGCGGTTGGAAAGTATTTCCTCCTGTTGCTGTTGTTCGTGCAGCTGCGTCTCGTCGACCAATGTGCTGATGATGCTGACGGGCTGTGTCACACCTTCTACATATTCAGCCACACTGGTATTGTGCAGATAGCCCCAACGCGGTTTACCGCCACTGTAGTCGAAATTCCAGCGGTAATCGAACTCGATGCTCTGCGCCTTTCCTGTGCGTAGGCTCATGATGCCATCGACCACGATATTCAAGTCATCAGGATGTACATGTTGCTTAAAAGTCTCCACATCGACGCCCTCATCGGGCAGCATGTGACCGCTCAGCTTATTGACATACCGTTTATCGATGTCATAGACAATGGTATTGTTGGCACTGATTTGCAGCGCTCGCTCCATCATGTCATGGATGGTAAGCGTATGCTCCACACCCTGACGCACACGGCGGATGATGATGCGGTTCATCACCAGCACAACGACAACCGCCACAACGACCAGTACCAGAAAGAGCGCTGGGATAAACTGCAAGAGCAGTAAGTGAGATATCATAGACAGCTGTATCATGACTCCATATTTTGGGTGACACGTCGTTTTGCAATAACCTTGGCTTCGCAGGGGATGGATACCCATACGGTCGTTCCCTTGCCCAACTCCGACTCCATTTCGATGCTACCGCCCATCTGCTGAACAAGCGACTGGACAATAGGCAGGTCAAGGCCTGTGCCGCAGAGTTCTTCCCGCTGGTCACGGACAAAGCGGTCGAAAACGTGGGGCAGCGTCTGGGCGTCGATACCTATTCCTGTATCCTCGATGCTGATGGTCAGCTCGCCACGACGGTACTCACAGCGGGCACTGACGGTGCCTTCCCGAGTGAAATAGGCTGACAACTGGCAAAGCTTCTCGATGACCTTGCCCAGGTTCGCCTCGTCGATGTCGACCACCAGGCGTTCATAGGGATTGTCCACCACGGTACGAACGGCAGGCGACATGCTACTCCACCCCATCTGACAGTGGCTCTCGAAGACCATGGCGAAGTCGACATCGGCCTTGTTATATTCTATCATGTTGGCATCCAGTCGTGACAGGAACAGGATGTCGTTGATGAGCAGCAGCAGTGTGTTGGAGCTCTTCTTTATCTCCTCAACGAAGAGCTGTTCGTCAGCCTCCTCATGCTCCGACTCAAAGAGTTCGGCAAATCCCACCACGTTGTTCAGCGGCGTACGTATCTCGTAGCTCATATTGGTCAGGAACGACTGTTTCAGAAGCTCGGTCTCCTGAGCTTTCTTGGTCTCAACAGCCAGCCGACGCTCAGTCTCCACCATATCGGTCATGTCGCGCATCACGCCGAAGTAGCGTTCCACATTGCCTTCCTTGTCGATGATGGGTACCATGTTGAACATCAGCCATACCTGACGCCCCTTCTTGTCGCGGAACTCCGTCTCGATGGTCTCTGCTATCGTATATTTCGACAGACGGTCCATACGGTTCAGCATGCTCGACACGTTGCGGCGGAAGCGGAACGTGGCAAGACGGATGCAGCGCAGCTGCGAGAGGCGGAGCTGCGTCTCGTTGATGTTGTCCGACACCTCAAGGGTATAGCTCTTCGGATGGTACGACACGAAGCGCACGCCACTGACGCGCAAGGCGTAGTTGATGTTCGAGATATAATTCTGCACGTTTTTGGTGGCCTGCTGCAAGCGCAGCGCTCCCTCCCGCTGGCGATGCACTGACTCCACCATTTCGGTAATATCGCGTCCGCACATATAGACACCTTCCAGTTCGCCTTGTGCATTGCGGAAGGGGTTGATGGTCGAGTCGTAGTACATCTTGCCCTTCAGCCCGAAGCGCTCCGTCTGGTATATCTCGTCAGTAAACTGGCCGAAGTCAACAATCGACGACGTGCGAGTGTTCTCCATTTGCTCCAGTTCGATGCCGCTGAAGAAGGGGTTGTTCTGCAGCAGGAAGCCCTCGCTGATCACTTGGTCGCGGTCTGCTATGCCAAAGGCCTGACACGCCTTCTCGTTGATGTCCTGCAGCACACCATTCTTGTCGTAGTAGACCATGTCGAGCAACGATGAGTTGAACACGGTGTGGTAACGCATGAGCAGCTTGTTGACTTGCTCCTGCTTGCGAATCTTGTCGGTGATGTCGCGCTCGATGCCCAACAGGCGGGTGGGATGTCCGTGCTGGTCGCGGCTGGCCACAGACACGTTGATCTCGTAATACAAGCGCGCCTCGTCGTCCTCGGCATTGCTCTTGACGGTAACCACTGCTGACGAGCGCTTCTCGTCAGCCACGTCGAAGATGGCCTGACGCATGAGTTCAAAGTCATCGCGGTTAAAGCGTTGCGAGAACTCCACAGGGTTGTATTCTTCTTCGTAAGTACCCTCGTCGGAGAGATACGAATAGTGGCGCTTGGCAGGGGTATATATCCAGATGCGCTGCTTGCCTGCCTTCAGGATCAAAGCCAAACGGGCGTTCTGACTACGACGGCTCGCATTGACCTCCTGGCGCTGGAAAACATACAGTCGATTATAGAAGATGAGCACAAACACGCCAATCAGCAAAAAGGCGACCACGTAAGCCAGCGTATGATCAAAATCATACACTTTCCCTATCTGAGTGACTTGCGCGATGAGTACCGCTAAAAGGCTATGTAGCATGTTTGTTTATAGTCAATAGTAAAGAAATAGTGTGGCAAAGTTATAAAACTTATGCCACACTACAAAATTTTTTCGTAGAAATTTTATCTTAGAGGGGATATTCCTCAAAAGCGTAGAGCACGGTAGAGAGGTATCGCTCACCCGTATCAGGCAGCAAAGCCACAATCTTCTTACCTGCATTTTCAGGGCGTTTGGCCACCTGTATAGCTGCATAGAGGGCAGCACCGGCACTGATACCGACCAACAGACCTTCCTGCTGGGCTATCTCACGACCTGTGCGGATAGCATCGTCGTTCTCGACATCGAGCACCTCGTCAATGACTTTGGCATCATAAGTCTTGGGAACGAAGCCTGCACCAATGCCCTGAATCTTATGCGGTCCACTGGGCTGTCCGTTCAGCACAGCTGATGAGGCAGGCTCGACAGCCACAATCTTCACGTTGGGGTTCTTCTCCTTCAGGTATTTTCCGACGCCCGATATGGTGCCCCCCGTACCAACGCCAGCCACAAAGATGTCTACCTGTCCGTCGGTATCGTTCCATACCTCCACACCTGTCGTCGCATAGTGCTTGGCAGGGTTGGCTGGGTTCTCGAACTGCTGCAGGATGACACTGCCAGGGATGGAATCGCGCAACTCCTCAGCAGCACGGATAGCACCAGCCATTCCGTCCTTACCGCTGGTCAGACGCACCTCGGCACCATAGGCCTTCACCAGGTTACGACGTTCCACACTCATGGTCTCGGGCATGGTGAGAATGAGGTGATAGCCACGTACGGCTGATACCAGTGCCAGTCCGACACCTGTGTTACCACTGGTGGGTTCGATGATGGTAGCTCCAGGCTTGAGGATGCCTTTCTGCTCAGCATCTTCTATCATGGCCAGTGCGATACGGTCTTTCACACTGCCACCGGGGTTGAAGAACTCTACTTTTGCAATGATCGGAGTCTGAAGTCCTTTCTTTGCAGAAAACTTGCTCAGTTCGAGTAATGGGGTGTTGCCAATCAGGTCGGTCAACTGTTTTGCAATCTTAGCCATAATCTTTTATCTATTATTTTTTAACTTAAATCTTCTCCAATGCTTGTTTCAAATCGTCAATAATGTCGTCGATATGTTCCGTACCAATGGACAGACGGACGGTCGAAGGAGTGATGTGCTGTTGTGCCAGTTCCTCAGGAGTCATCTGCGAGTGAGTGGTGGTATAGGGGTGTATTACCAGACTCTTCACATCGGCTACGTTAGCCAGCAGCGAGAAAATCTCCAGCGAGTCGATGAACTTCCAAGCCTCCTTCTCACCACCCTTGATCTCGAAGGTGAAAATCGAACCAGCACCCTTCGGATAGAGCTTCTTGTACAACTCGTGATCTGGATGAGAAGCTACTGCAGGGTGGTTCACCTTAGCCACCTTCGGATGGTTCTGCAGGAAATCGACCACCTTCAGCGCATTCTCCACATGGCGCTCAACACGCAGGCTCAGCGTTTCCAGGCCCTGCAGCAATATAAACGCATTGAAGGGCGAGATGGTTGCTCCCGTGTCACGCAAGATGACGGCACGGATACGCGTCACGAAGGCTGCAGCTCCAGCCACATCGGCAAAAACAGCACCATGATAGGAGGGATCGGGCTTGCCCAATGTGGGATACTTGTCAGCATTCTTCTTCCAGTCGAACGATCCACCATCGATGATGACACCTCCCAGCGAGGTTCCGTGACCTCCGATAAACTTCGTGGCTGAATGTACCACCACGTCAGCACCATGCTCCAGTGGACGGATGATATAGGGTGTGCCGAAAGTGTTGTCGATAATCAGGGGGATGTTGTGCTTGTGGGCCACCTCTGACAACGCATCGATATTGGTCACATCGCTGTTCGGATTGCCAAAGGTCTCCGCATAGATCACCTTGGTGTTAGGCTGGATAGCAGCCTCTACGGCAGCCAGGTCGTTCACGTTGACAATGGTATTGGTGATACCTTGGTTAGCTAGCGTGTGAGTAATCAGGTTGAACGAACCACCATACAGATTATCAGCTGCTACGATATGATCGCCTGCCAGCACGATGTTCTGCAGCGCATAGGTGACAGCGGCGGCACCACTGGCTACGGCCAGACCTGCCACGCCACCTTCCAGGGCTGCCACACGGTCCTCGAACACACCCTGTGTCGAATTGGTCAGTCGACCGTAGATGTTGCCTGCATCGCGCAAACCAAAGCGGTCGGCAGCATGCTGTGAGTTACGGAACACGTAGCTGGTAGTCTGGTAGATGGGTACGGCACGCGCATCAGTTGCGGGGTCGGGCTGTTCTTGTCCTACATGCAGTTGTAAAGTCTCGAAGTGTAATTTTTTGTTGTTGCTCATAACTTGTTTCCTTTCTGTTTATTGTCGGTTATTAAACTTTTCTGCTGCAAAGGTACGGCAAAAATCTGAAATCCCCAATAGCACAAATGCGTCATTCTGCATACCATAATCGTGGTATTCTGCCTAAATGTCCTAAATATAATAAGGTATAAGAAGAATCGAGTAGGAGGAAAATGAAGTAGTTTTCCTCCTACTTCATTTTCCGACCTCTCACACCACCGTACGTGCGGTT
>ERZ842401.5547-NODE-5547-length-13924-cov-3.612517_pt1 | contig 13924 bp, 14 predicted proteins | sample MGYA00521270_ERZ842401 | MGnify/ENA primary metagenome ERZ842401 (study PRJEB31892, sample SAMEA3878208) | bioreactor metagenome | biome: Moose rumen | place: Sweden | collected 2011-10 | study: EMG produced TPA metagenomics assembly of the PRJEB12797 data set... | reverse complement strand
AGCTTGCTATTTTGGATGAAACAGATTCAGGTCTTGATGTAGATGCGGTTAGGACCGTGTCAAAGGGTATAGAAGAATACCAAAGAAGAGCAAATGGGGCTCTTATAATAATCACTCATTCTACTAGAATTTTAGAATCCTTAAAGGTAGACCATACCCATGTGCTAGTTAAGGGACAAATCGTAAAATCCGGGGATGCTAGCCTTGTGGATGATATTAACAAAAATGGATTTGAACAGTTTGAATAACTATTCAGAGCAAAAGGTACGACTTATGACAGATGAAATGAAACAATCAGTGGCTGATATAAATCAGTCTATATACGATTTTAGATACGAAGAAAATGAAAATGATTTTTATCGTGAGCAAGCTGGATTTACTCATGAAATAGTTGAAAAGGTTTCCATAGAAAAAAATGATCCAGAGTGGATGAGAGAATTCAGACACAAATGCTTGGATATCTACAATGACATGGAAATGCCAGACTGGGGACCAAACACAGATGAGCTGGACATGGATTTGATTTCTTCCTATGTTAAATCCAAATCCAATATGACAGGAGATTGGAACGAGGTTCCTGATGATATCAAAAACACCTTTGAAAAGCTTGGTATCCCTGATGCAGAGAGAAAATCCTTAGCAGGTGTTGGTGCTCAATACGATTCTGAGCTAGTCTATCACAATGTAAAAGAAGAGGTGGCAGCCTCTGGTGTTATTTACACCGATTTTGAGAGTGCTCTAAAGGGTCCATATGCGGATATGGTCAAGGAGCATTTTATGAAATTGATAACCCCACACGACCATAAATACGCCGCTTTGCATGGGGCAGTTTGGTCAGGCGGTTCATTTGTATATGTGCCAAAGAATGTAAAGGTTGAAATCCCATTGCAGTCTTATTTTAGACTAAATGCAGCAGGCGCAGGTCAGTTTGAACATACCCTTATCATATTAGACGAAGGAGCAGATTTACACTTTATCGAAGGCTGCTCGGCACCTAAATACAATGTGGCAAACCTACATGCTGGAGCAGTAGAGCTATTCGTTGGCAAGAACGCACGTCTTAGATATTCAACCATTGAAAACTGGTCTAAGAATATGTTCAACCTAAATACAAAGCGCGCGATTGTTGAGGAAGGCGGCATCATGGAATGGGTATCAGGCTCATTTGGAAGTCATACATCTTACCTATATCCTATGACCATTTTAAAGGGTGATAATTCCAAAATGGAATTTACTGGAATCACTTTTGCAGGCAAGGGACAGAACTTAGATACAGGTGCAAAAGTAGTGCACACAGGTGTTAATAGCACATCAGTAATCAATACCAAATCTATCAGCAAGGATGGTGGAATTGGAACCTACAGAAGTAGCGTATTGATAAACAAAAATGCCAAAAAAGCCAAGGCTTCTATTTCCTGTGATTCATTGATGCTGGATTCTATATCAAGGGCAGACACAATCCCAGGAATGGACATTCGCACTAATGATGCGGATGTAGGACATGAAGCCAAGATAGGCAGAATTGACGACGAGGCAATCTTTTATTTGATGAGTAGAGGTATAAAAGAGGAGGATGCCAGAGCAATGATTGTATCTGGTTTTGCAAATCCTGTATCAAAAGAATTACCTCTAGAGTACGCAGTAGAAATGAATAATCTGATAAAACTAGAAATGTCAGGAAACATGTAAAGGAAAAAATTTATGTATGTAAACGAGCTTCCAGCCAGATCATATCGATGGCTTCAATTGAATGGTCTAAAGCTGGATATTGATAATATTAAATTTGATAGATTTGAACTTAGTTTGGCCAAGGCCCCAGAGGGCATTACTTTAAACAATATGTGTTCTGCAAAGGCAGAATTAATATTTGCCGCTTCTAAAGAAATAATCGATGTTAAAGATAAAAATGTGGTGGGACCAAATGGCGATACATCTAAAAGACACTCAGGACAAATGGTCAGAACAGGCATGGGTATAGATGTAGATGAGTTATTTGACGGCTTAAATGTAGAAACAACAGTAATCTCTGTTGAAAAAGATTCTAAAATAACAAATCCTCTAGTGTTTAATGACAAACTAGCTGCAGGTGAAAATCTCTTATCTAGGCAGCTGATAGTGGTACCAGACAATAGTTCTCTCACCGTCATTATGAATTATACATCAGACGAAAATGCAGATGGTGCCCATGGCATCAGCACCAAGTTCTATGTTGGAAAAAATGCATCCCTCCATTTAATCAAGGTTCAGATGCTAGGAAAGAGGGTATTGCATTTTGATGATATAGGTGGTCTTGTGGATGATGATGGCTCATTTTCACTCACCCAGATGGAACTAGGAGCAGCAAAATCTGTAACAGGTGCTTACGTTACTTGTTTTGGAAATCGCAGCAAATCCATTAATAATACAGGCTATTTAGGCAAGGACAATCAGTTTTTTGATTTTAACTATGTGGCAGAACACAGAGGAATGAAAACTGAATCTTTAGCTGTATTTAGAGGTGTTTTAGATGACAATGCATCCAAAAACTGGCGAGGCACATTGGATTTCAAAGAAAATTCTAAGGGAAGCATCGGAGATGAGCAGGAGGATACATTGCTTTTATCAGATGATGTTATTAACCGCTCAATGCCAGTTATTTTGTGTAAAGAGGAAGTGGTAGACGGTAGACATGGTGCGACTATAGGCCAGCTTTCCGACGACATGCTCTTTTATATGGCATCTAGAGGAATAGATAAAAAGAAAGCTCAAAAGATTATGGTAAGAGCGAGACTTGATAGCATATCACGCTTGATAGGTGATATGGAAATAGAAGGAATGATAGCAGGATATCTTGATCACACACTATAAGAGGATTATTTTTCAGCAAGATGATTGAAATCATTTTGGAGGCAAACATGAGATCAGAGGATTTTAGAAAAGATTTTCCAATTTTACAGAATAACGATTATATTTACTTTGATAATGCGGCAACTGCTCAGCGTCCTTATGCAGTGATGGATGCCATATCGGATTTTTATAAGAGGTCCAATGCCAACCCTTTAAGAGGCTTATATGACTGGAGTATGGATGCTACTGATAGATATGAAAGTGCCAGAAAAACAGTGGCTGATTTTTTGGGAGCAGATTCTACTAAAGAGATTGTATTTACCAGAAATACCACAGAATCACTTAATTTAATGGCCTACTCATATGGAATGAACCATGTTAATGAAGGTGACGATATCGTAATTACGATAATGGAACATCATTCCAATATTCTCCCATGGCAAATGGTGGCCCGTAAAAAAGGAGCTAACCTTATCTATTTGGAGCCAGATGATGAGGGAGTGATTTCAAAGGAAGAATACGAGAGCAAGATTACTGATAAGGCCAAGATTGTCTCTATCGGTCATGTGTCAAATGTATTTGGTGTCACAAATCCTGTTGGTGAGATTGCTGAGTTTGCACATAAAAAAGGAGCGATTGTAATAGTAGATGGCGCTCAGTCTACCCCTCATATAGCAATCGATGTAAAGAAACTTGGTGTGGATGCCTTTGCTTTTTCAGGCCACAAATTAATGGGACCAATGGGTATCGGTGTTTTATATGCGAGGGAAGAATTGCTTGAAAACATGGATCCATTTTTAACAGGTGGCGAAATGATTGAATATGTCACAAGAGAGGATGCTACTTGGGCAGAGCTACCACATAAATTCGAAGCTGGAACAGTGAATGCAGCAGATGCAGTGGGGCTTGCAGCAGCAATAGATTATCTTAAGACTGTAGGGTATGATACAATAGAAGAGCAGGAAATCAAACTTACTACCAGATTAATGGAAAAGATGCAAAGGCTAGAACATGTCCACATCTATGGCTCCAAAGACCCTAGAAACCACTGCGGCATTGTTACCTTTACATTAGACGGAGTTCATCCACATGATATTTCGTCTGTGTTAAATGATGACCACGTGTGCGTGAGAGCAGGACATCACTGCGCTCAGCCTTTGATGCAGTTTATTGGCCAAGGGTCTACTGCCAGGGCAAGTATGTATTTTTATAATACAGAGGAAGAAGTAGATAGGTTTGTGGAAAAATTAGCAGAAGTTAGAAAGGTAATGGGATATGGAGATTAAGCAGTTATATCGCGAAATCGTAAATGAACATAATTTAAATCCAATGCATAAGGGAGAGATGGAAAATCCAACACTATCCCTTAGAGGTGTAAATCCATCCTGTGGTGATGACATTACTTTGCAACTCAAAATCAATGCAGATGGGATAATAGAAGATGCTATGTTTTCTGGAAGTGGCTGCGCCATTTCTCAGGCATCTGTTGATATGATGGCGGATGAAATCATTGGTATGGATAAGGAAAAGGCCCTTCATTTGGCTAAAACCTTTATGGGTATGATTCACGGAGAAATAACGGACGAATCAGAGTTAGAAGAATTAGATGAGGCCATAGCACTTCAAGATATTTCACATATGCCAGCTAGAGCAAAATGCGCAGTACTTGGATGGCACACAATGGAAGAGGTTTTAAATCATCCAGAAAAATCTATTTCTTAAGATGAATAAATAGTTTCGCATTGCAAAATAAGATTAAACTAAAAAATCGGACTTAGGTTAATTAACTAAGTCCGATAATTTTTTGCCATAAAAGAAATCCTTTTCAAGCAGATAAAACTCTGTCCACATAGGAAGTGTTTTGCATATGCCTTCTCTAGGGCATTCCATAGCATCATCCTCAAGACAAGCAACAGGGGCCATGGTGCCTTCTAGCTGCTCGATGATTTCTCCGACTGAATATTCATCAGCAGGTCTGGTGAGCTTGTAGCCGCCTCCCTTGCCGCTGACGCCCGTAACAAGGTTACCCTTTACTAGTTCTTTTACAATAATCTCTAAATATTTCTTTGAGATATCCTGCCTTTCGGCGATATCCTTCAGTGGAATATAATCATCACTATTTTGTGTAGCTAAATCAATCATAACGCGAAGGGCGTATCTTCCTTTAGTACTAAACATATCATACCTCCATTTATACTATGGTATGAGAGTCAAAATGAGATTTTTACAAGTAAAACTCATTTTTGACTCTTTTATTACACTATAATAACCTAGGTAAATAGGTAAATCAAATATAAGTTAATTGTTTAGATATAAATTCAATTTAGAACTGACAATAAATTTTAGTGATTGTACAACCTATTGACTCAGTAGGTGAATAGGTATATTCTATACACAGCTTAAAACAAGACGAGGAGGAAATCAGATGAAAAACATCTTATGCTTTGGTGATTCAAATACATATGGACTAAGACCTGACAATGGTGATAGATATTCATCTGATGAAAGATGGACAGGAATTCTTTCTAGCAAGTTGGGCTCTGAGGATTACAGAATAGTTGAGGAAGGCCTTTGTGGCCGCACCACAGTTTTTGAAGACAGAACCAGAATTGGTAGAAATGGTTCACTTTACTTGCCAGTATTTCTAGAATCTCATTATCCAATAGATACAGTTGTTTTGATGTTAGGCACTAACGATTGCAAATCAGTTTACAATGCATCAGCAACTGTTATAGGTAGAGGAATAGAAATCCTTTTAAAGCAAATAAGGTCCTATAAAGCTGACATGGAAATCGTTCTTGTGTCACCCATCCATTTGGGCGAAAAGGTTTGGCAGGATAGATATGATCCAGAATTCGATACAAAATCCATTGCCACTTCTAAGGAACTAAAGGCAGTGTTTAAAAAACTTGCAGAGGAATATGACTGTAAGTTTTTGGCAGCATCTGATGTGGCTAAGCCTTCAGAAATGGACCAGGAGCATCTGGATAAAAATGCACATAAACAGTTAGCAGAGGCTATTTACAATACTTTAAAAGTGGCCTAAATATAAAGAAAAGAGGAAGATTAAAATGAAGAATTTATTTTTGAAAAAGTTTTTGTCAGTTGCATCAGTGGCAACATTCACACTTGCAGCACTTACTGCTTGTGGTTCTAGCTCATCAACAGACTCAGCTGATACTACTGAGGTAAGTGATTCTGCCACAGAAGCTCAGGCTGATTCTTCAGCATCAGCATTTAGAACACTAGATGAAATCAAGGAGAGCGGCACCATCAATATCGGCGTTTTCTCGGACAAGAGTCCATTTGGATATGTGGATGAGAATGGTGAATATGCAGGCTATGATGTATATTTTGCAGAGCGAATCGGAGAGGATTTAGGAGTTGAAATCAACTACGTATCTACCGAAGCTGCAAACAGAATTGAGTATTTGCAGACTGGAAAGGTTGATATTATTCTTGCTAATTTTACTGTTACAGAGGAGAGAGCTGAGGAAGTTGATTTTGCTTTGCCTTACATGAACGTGGCTCTTGGTGTGGTTTCACCATCTGATGCAGTAATTGAAAGCTTAGATGATGTTGGAGAAGATGATCAGATAATCGTTATTTCAGGAACAACAGCAGAGACCTATCTCACAAAGAACTATCCTAATATTAAGCTTCAGAAGTATGATGCTTATGCTGAAGCAAAGACTGCTTTCGAAAATGGCAATGGCGTTGCATGGGCAAATGACAATACAGAAGTTATCGCCTTCTCTCTTGAAAATGAAGGATACACAGTAGGCATCCCTTCACTTGGAGATGAGGATACAATCGCACCTGCAGTAACAAAGGGTAATGAGACACTTCTAGCATGGCTAAATGAGGAAATCGAGTCGCTTGGAAGCGAGAACTTCTTCCATGCTGATTACGAAGCAACACTTCTTGATACATACGGGGCAGAGTATGAGGACACCCTAGTATTAGAGGGCGGAAAGTAAGATGAGAAAGGATTGCCTAAGGCAAAAGTTTAATGGATTACGAAATCATTAAAGAATATATTCCTCTATATAAGGATGCACTTATTCTTACAATGAAAATTGGTTGGCAGGGCATTTTACTTAGCTTGATTTTGGGGCTAGCAGGCGCTGCCATCCTGCATTTTAAGATACCAATCTTAAAGACAATCACGGGAATATACATAGAAATATTTAGAAACACACCCCTTTTGGTACAGCTATTTTTTATTTATTTCGCTTTACCAAAGGTAGGGCTTAAAATCACAGCTGAAACCTGTGGCTTTTTAGGACTTGGACTTTTGGGCGGAGCCTACATGATTGAAACCTTTAGAAGTGGACTAGAATCCATTCCGGTTATTCAATCGGAAAGTGCATTAAGCCTCGGAATGTCAAAGGAGCAGACCTTTATACATGTTATTTTGCCACAGGCTATTTCAGTTAGTGTGCCAGGACTTTTGGCAAACATTATATTTCTTTTAAAGGAGACATCAGTTTTTTCAACAATCAGTCTGATGGACCTGATGTTTACAGCAAAGGACTTGATAGGAATGTATGCAAAGACCATTGAGTGTCTATTCCTCTTGGTAGTATTTTATCTAATCATGCTTCTTCCTGTTTCTATATTAGGAGCTTTGATTGAAAGGAGGATGCGCTATGGCCAATTTGGGGATTGATGTTTTATTTAAAGGCACAAACTTCCTTAGGCTTTTGCAGGGACTTTGGGTTTCTGTGGAAATAAGCCTTATATCTGTGGCAATCAGCATTATTTTAGGACTTGTCGTAGGAGTTTTGATGACTCTTCAAAATAAATTTTTACATGCAGTATTAAAGATTTACCTAGAAATTGTCAGAATCATGCCTCAGATGGTGTTGTTATTTATTGTTTATTTTGGAACAACCAGAGTATTTGGGTTAGATTTGTCAGCTGAATCTTCGGCAATAATTGTGTTTAGCTTTTGGGGAATTGCTGAGATGGGAGATTTGGTTAGAGGATCGATAAAGAGTATTCCGAAGATTCAGTTTGAATCAGCCTTTGCACTGGGAATGGACAAAAAACAAACCTACTATTACATTATTTTACCTCAGACAATCAGAAGGCTTATACCACTTTCTATCAATCTTATTACCAGAATGATAAAAACAACTTCTCTTGTGATGATGATAGGAATTGTTGAGGTGCTAAAGGTTGCACAGCAGATAATCGAAGCCAATAGAAAGGTTTCTCCCAATGCTGCATTTGGAGTATTTGCTGTAGTATTTTTATTATATTTTCTAGTATGCTGGCCTATCAGTAGGCTTGCGGTATATCTAGAGAAAAGGTGGGCGTAATGAGTGAATTGCTAAAGGTGACACATTTACACAAAAAATTTGGTGATAATGTGGTCTTAAACGATATAAATCTGACTGTAAAAAAGGGAGAGGTTGTTGTAATAATTGGTCCCAGTGGATGTGGCAAGAGCACCTTTTTAAGATGCCTCAATGGCCTAGAGGATATTCAGGATGGTGTAATCGTTGTGGATGGACTTCCTGTGGAAGCTGGTAAAAGGGAGATTACAAAGCTTCGCCAAAAGATTGGTATGGTTTTTCAATCCTATGAATTATTTCCTCATAAGACGGTTATAGACAATCTGATTCTTGCACCTACAAAGGTGCAAAAGAGACCAAAGGAGGACGCCATCAAAGAAGCCCTAGAGCTGCTTGACAAGGTAGGCCTAGTGGATAAAAAGGATTATTTCCCAAGGCAGTTATCCGGTGGACAAAAACAACGTGTTGCGATAGTGAGAGCACTTTTAATGCATCCGGATATATTGCTTTTTGATGAGGTTACAGCGGCTCTTGATCCTGAAATGGTTCATGAGGTGTTAGAGACCATGCTTGATTTGGCTAAATCTGGCTCTACTATGTTAATAGTCACTCATGAAATGTCTTTTGCCAAGGCTGTGGCAGATAGAATTGTTTTTGTAGACAAGGGACAGATAGTTGAGGAAACTACAGAAGTAGCGGACTTCTTCAAGTCTCCAAAAACAGACAGGGCCAAAAAATTCTTAAAAACCTTCGCTTACGAATAATCGTTATAAATAAAATTGATAACTGGCTATTATTTTTGTTTATTAGTCAAGATTACTAAAATACGGTATAGTTTTTTATATCAAATGAAAGGACAAGACATTATGGTATGTAGATGCGATTATACAATGATGAATATGATGATGCGTCGAATGCTATTCTCCCAGGCTAACGTAGGTTCTAGGTGCAATGGCTTAATGTCTTGCACTTGTAAATGATTATTGTAAATCATGTGAGCCGTGCCTGGGAGTTAAAAAGGTACGGCTCATTTTATTTTGTAAGCTAGGAGAAATATATGGCATTGATTGAAATTAAGAGCTTGTCTAAAACCTTTACAGATAAGGACTCGAGGGTAGATGCACTAAAGGACATCGATATTTCAGTAGATAAGGGAGATATTTACGGAATCATAGGAATGTCTGGCGCAGGCAAAAGTACTCTCATCCGATGTATTAACTATTTGGAGCGTCCTACATCAGGACACGTTATTATTGATGGCAAGGAGCTAGGCCAGCTCAATGAAAAGGAGCTTAGAAATGAAAGACAGGAAATCGCAATGATTTTCCAGCATTTCAATCTCCTTCAACAAAAGAATGTTATCGATAATATAATCTTTCCACTTACTCTTCAAGGAGTAAAAAAGTCAGATGCAAGAGCAAAGGCTTTTGAACTATTATCGAAGGTAGGGCTAGAAGACAAAGCCAAGGCTTATCCTTCACAATTATCAGGAGGTCAGCAACAGAGAGTTGCTATAGCAAGAGCACTTGCAACTAATCCTAAGATTTTGCTTTGTGACGAGGCCACTAGCGCCCTTGATCCACAGACAACAGCATCAATATTAAGCCTGCTTAAGGAAATAAATAGAGAATACAAAATCACAATAGTTCTTATTACGCATCAGATGTCGGTTGTTAAAGCTATATGCAATAAGGTGGCAATACTTGAGGAAGGACAGCTAATAGATAGTGGCAGCATAGATGAAGTTAGTCTACCAGAGGACAAGTTTTTTTGGATAGATGGTGATAGCCGCCTTAGGAAAAACAAATCAGTGGAAGATGGTAGAAAGGAGGTAAAGGATTATGTGGGATAGCACAGTGACAGACATGATTATACGTGGCATAGGCGAGACCCTATATATGACATTGGTTTCTACAGCAATCGGATACCTCTTAGGGCTTCCAATGGGAGTGCTACTTAGGATTTCGGACAAAGATGGACTAAGACCTAATCCAGTTTTGTACAAGATATTAGATGCATTTTCAAATGTAGTTAGAAGTGTTCCTTTTTTGATTTTGCTCATACTGTTGATACCATTCACAAAGCTTGTGGTGGGACGTTCCACTGGAACAAGTGCAACAGTAGTACCACTAGTAATATGTGCTTTTCCTTACATAGCAAGAATGGTGGAAGCATCATTAAAGGAAGTTGACGAAGGTGTTATAGAAGCAGCAAAGGCAATGGGGGCTTCAAACACTCAAATCGTATTCAAGGTCTTACTTGTAGAAGCAAGAACCTCACTCATTATAAACGCGACAATTGCTCTTGGCTCTGTGCTTGGCTATTCTGCCATGGCCGGAGTTGTAGGAGGCGGCGGACTGGGAGATATAGCAGTTCGCTATGGATATTACAGATATCAGACAGACATTATGATTGTTACTGTAATTTTACTTATAGTTTTGTTTCAGGTTTTCCAGAATGCTGGAATGGCTGTAGCGAATAAATTAAACCATAGAAAATAATTTAGGACAGGAGGATTCATTATGAAAAAGAAAATTTTAACAAGTATTTTAGGTGCAACATTAATCGTAGGAGCATTAGTGGGATGTGGCTCTAGTGATACAACTACAGCTTCATCAGAGGCAGAGGATACAGCTATCAGCGATGAGGAGACACCTGCAGCCGATGGTGACCTTACCGTAATCACGGTAGCTGCGTCAGCAACACCACATGCTGAGATTTTAGAGCAGGCAAAGCCTATTCTTGCTGAGCAAGGTTATGATTTGCAAATCACTGTGTTTGAAGATTATGTTCAGCCTAACCTCGTAGTTGATTCTGGCGAATATGATGCCAACTATTTCCAGCATATTCCATATCTTGATAGCTTCAATGAAGAGCATGGTACCAATCTTGTAAATGCAGGTGGCATTCACTATGAACCATTTGGAATTTATCCAGGTACTAAATCTTCACTTGATGATATTGAAGAGGGCGACACAATTGCAATCCCAAATGATACAACAAATGAAGCTAGAGCATTATTATTACTTCAGGACAACGGGCTTCTCACTTTAAAGGATGGCGTTGGACTTGAGGCTACAGTAAATGACATCGTTGATAATCCAAAGGGAATTGAATTTGTAGAGCTTGAAGCAGCACAGGTAGCACGTGTGGTAGACGAAAATGCATTTGTAGTATTGAACGGCAACTATGCTCTTGAAGCAGGCTTTTCAGTAGCCAACGACTCTATAGCATATGAATCATCAGATTCAGATGCAGCCCAGACCTATGTTAACGTCATTGCAGTTGCTTCTGGCAACGAAAACAGTGACGCTATTAAGGCACTAGTAAGCGTCCTAAAGTCTGATGAAATCAAGCAATATATCAATGACACTTACGATGGAGCAGTAATTCCATTTGAGTAAGAGCATTCTAAAATCCTTCTTTTATCAATGCCCCAGCTTTGGCTGGGGTATTTGTTTTTTTATTCTTGTATTGGAATAAAGAACCTACTTATTTTTTTAACAAAATATCCATAAAATATGCCACAATTTAGTGATATCATTGCAATAAAAGTGGAGTAGAACCCGATAATTTAATGATTTGCGAGGTGTGGTATATGAAGAACAAGACTGAAAAAACAAAAAGAACTACCAGCACTGTAAAAGTGAAGGACAGTGTTAAGACAAGGCTCATTACGATAATGGCGCTGATTACAGCAGTACCATTGATTATTTCAATTATCATTAGCTACAGCACTTCTACTAGCAAGGCAAAGGCTGATGCATTGGATGTGCTTTCGGCTAATGCAAATTTTGTTGAGTCCGAGTTTGCTGGAACAATCGAGACAAATATTGCGGCATTACAGACTTTGGCAAGTGCGCCTAGCACTATCACATATTTAAATACATATGGTCAACCTGATGCAGCTATTCCAGATTCGGCAATGATGGCGCAACTAGATGCCATTGTCGATATAATGGGAGATGGTAATAATTGTATTATTTCTAATGTGAGTGGTCAGCAGTTACTTCGTTCAGATGGCGAGGACCCTGTTAATATTGCAGACCGTGAATATTTTCAGACATGCGTTTCAACCAAGGCTCCTGCTGTTTCTGATATATTAGTAAGCAAGGCAAAAGGCATTAGGATTTGTGTAATCATTGTTCCAATTTTTGATGATCAAACTGGCGCCTTAATAGGAACTGTTCAAAGAGATTTTGATTTGAATTATTTCCATGAGATATTGGCAGAATATGTTGATGATGGCTATATTGCTGATTCAACAGGTATTGTTGCTGCTCATGCTCAGCATGAGATAGGTACAGAGGATGAACCTGAGGATCATAGCGATTCACCATTTATGACATCTACCGCAACTAGGGATACCTATGAAAGTACTGCAATGGGATATACTGCGTACGTATCATGGGTTAAAGAGCCAATTACAGGTTATACTGTAGCTATTGCTGAAAAAGAGTCGGTGGTTTTGGCAGAAGCAGTTCGTTCAGCTCTTATCGTAGTTGTAGTTGGAATTGTTTTGCTCATAATTTCCATTATAATTTCACTTATCAACGCAAATAGCTTTACAAAACCTATCATCGCAGTTAATGATTCAATGAATGATTTAGCTGATGGTAGATTTAGCAAGATTCGTAGCTTTACCACTCGCAAGGATGAGTTTGGCGAGATTGTTAGAAATACAAATACAGTCATAGATAAGTTGGGAGACATTGTTGAGGCTATAAAGGATTCAGCTTCTACAGTCACCACATCATCTGAGGATTTGGCAGACATGGCAAACCAGATTTCTGCTACAACAGATGGTGTATCCAACGCAGTACAAGAAATCGCCACAGGAGCAGTGCAGCAGGCTGAAGAAATTCAGCAGGCGGCAGAAAACGTTGGCAAGATTACAGACGCAGTAGCTGGAGTACAACGTTCAACAGGCGGCATGGAATCTCTTGCAAGTCGCATGAAAGATGCATCTCAGGCTTCTAGTCAGTCACTTTCTAATCTGCAGGCTTCAAGCGGCGAAATGACAGAAAAGATTGAAGAAATTGCCCGCACTATCGGTGCAACACAAAATGCAGTTTCAAATATCAATGAAAAGGTAGAAGGAATATCAGGAATTGCCTCACAGACAAACCTCTTGTCACTAAATGCCAGCATAGAAGCAGCCAGAGCAGGCGAAGCAGGAAAAGGCTTTGCAGTCGTTGCTGAGGAAATCAGAAAGCTTGCAGATGATTCAGAAAGCCTTGCTCAGGAAATCAGAGAGGTTATGGATGAACTGTTACAGCAGGCTGAAGCTGCTGTTGCTGCAGCCAACCATGTAAAGGAAGGCAACCTTGAACAACAGGAAGCCCTTGGCGAGACATTGCAATCTGTCAACGACATGCTGGCTGACATTGATGAAACTGTTCTAGGCGTCAGAGAAATCGCAGGTGGCGCAGATACTTGCGTTAACAGTAATGAGGTTGTATCCGATGCCATGTCCTCACTATCTGCTATTTCCGAGGAAAATGCAGCTAGTTCAGAGACTACTGGCGCATCAGTCCAAGAGCTTTCCGCAACAGTTGCAAGCCTTGCATACTCAGCTACAGCTCTAAAGGATATCGCAGAACAGCTCAACAAAGAAATGGAATTCTTCAAGTAAGTGCTGGAAATTCTATTTGAATTAACATGGTGGCTAGCCCTTTGATTAAGGCTAGTCATCATTTTTATTTGGGCTTCCAGACAGTGTATCCAAGAAATAAGTTGTGTCAAGGGTAAAGGCTACGCCGCTGCTAAAGCAGCCCCTTGACGCACCTTATTCC
>ERZ842401.5546-NODE-5546-length-13925-cov-5.068493_pt1 | contig 13925 bp, 9 predicted proteins | sample MGYA00521270_ERZ842401 | MGnify/ENA primary metagenome ERZ842401 (study PRJEB31892, sample SAMEA3878208) | bioreactor metagenome | biome: Moose rumen | place: Sweden | collected 2011-10 | study: EMG produced TPA metagenomics assembly of the PRJEB12797 data set... | reverse complement strand
AACAATAGCCTTCAAATCTTTAATGGTCAAAGTGACGGGCACATGCTGCAACCCCTTGGGCATGTCGGGAGTGACCGCGAAACTGATGGTGATGTTGGGCATCTCCCAGAACGTGCCGTGCTGGCTCACGGTGTTGCCCTGATAGAAGATGGTGCCATCGTTGGTCCAAGAACCCGATGGCATGGCGTGGAACTGTGGGCGCCATAATGAAGACTCATAGCGGGAGGCAGGATAGCTGAAATCGGGTGATGGGAACTGACTATAGTCCACGGGGTCGGCAAGCGTAAAGTCTGTGACTTCATTGCTGATGCTGATGTCGTCAATCAGTCCGCAGAACGTGTTGATGAGGAAGGGGCCCGACTTCAGGTCTGGTCGCGGCGCAGCGTGGCCGAGAACAGATAGCGGTCGGCAAAGTTGTAGTCAATCTTTCCAAAGAGGGAGAACAGAGCCCATTCCTGCTTGCCACCACCATTGGTCTGTGTGCCTGCACCTGAATTCAGCTGCATGTAGTTGGCATCTTCGAAGGCGTAGTCCTTGCGCATGGCAGAGAGGTCTTCTGCTACATAACGGATGCTCTCAGAGCCTGCCAGCACGGTGAAGTGATGCTTGGTGGCAATGTCGAACAGATAGTTGGCCGTGTTGGTCCATGTATAGGTGTCGCCCTGCCCATAGCCGCGGCTTACGGCACGGTTGCTGGTGGCATCGGTGGCACGGACGTTGCGCGTAAGGGTCTTGTTCAGATACTGCAAGTGCTCAATGCCCAGATTGCTCTTCAGCGTCAGGCCTTTGATGGGCATAATGTCAATATAGGCATTGCCGAAGATGCGCCACGACACATTGGTGTTGTTGCGGCTGTTGTAAAGCGTCTGCACAGGGTTCTCAATGTCGGAGCCAACCATCGTGACAGGGTCGGCAAACACACCGGGAGCCTGATAGACGGGAATGGCAGGATGCTGGCGCATGGCCGTGTAGGGAATGCCGCGGTCGCCATTGGTGTCGGCACCACGGTTCTGCCAGTTGGCTACCATCAGGTTCTCGCCCACACGCACATATTTATTAAAGTTATAGGTAGAGTTCAGACGGGCAGTGATGCGCTTATAGAAAGTCTCGCTCATCAAGCCGCGCTGGTTGATGTAGTTGGCAGAGAAAAGGTACGAGCCCTTGTCGGATGCATTGGAGATGCTGGCCGACAGGTTGTGTGTCCATGCAGAGCTGTACACCTCTTTCTGCCAGTCGGTATCGGCAGTTGCCACACCATTGATGGAAGGCACCAGCTGGGGAGTAGCACCAGTGCCATAGAGCGACGCAGCACCGAGGGGTGCCAAGCCGGTATTGGCAGCTGCCTGCCAGTAAGCACGGCCCCACTCTTCGGCATTCAGCATGTCGTAGCTCTTGGCTACGGTCTGAACCGATGCGTTATAGCTCAGGTTGACAGCCATCTTGCCCAGCTTGCCCTTCTTCGTAGTGATGATGATGACACCGTTGGCAGCGCGGCTACCGTATATAGAGGCCGACGAAGCATCCTTCAGCACCTGTATCGACTCGATATCGGCTGCATTGAGTGAGTTCAGATTCTCAGTCGTTGCCACACCGTCGATGACGTAGAGAGGGTCGCAGGCATTCACCGTACTCATACCACGCACGCGGATGGTAGAACTGCCACCGCCGGGAGCTGCGTCGGTCACAATGTTCACGCCAGGCAGCTTGCCCTGCATCGAGTTCATCACGTTAGGATCGCTCTCGCTCATGGGGCCTTTCATGTCCATTACGGCCACCGAACCCGTCAGGTCGGCCTTGCGCTGCACCTGATAGCCGGTCACCACCACCTCGGCCAGTTCCTTGGCGTTGTCCTGCATCTTCACCTGCATGCCCTGCTTGGCAGGCAGTTCCTGCTTCTCGAAGCCGATGTAGGAGAACACCAGCGTTGCGCCGGCATCAGCCTTCAACTTGAAGTTACCGTCGAAGTCGGTCACCGTGCCGACTGACGTGCCCTTCACCATCACCGTGGCACCAATGACAGGTTCCCCGTCGGGATCCACCACGGTGCCAGTGACCTCCGTCTGCGCGTACATCATAGTACTGGCAAACATGAGCATCATACTCAGTAGGAGTCTTTTCAAATGTTTCATAAATGCGTTGTTTGGTTAGTAATGTAAAAAACTGACGCAAAGGTAGCATCTTGTGGTGCTGGTAGAATAAAGAAATCGTTTATTGCGGTCAAAATTTGTTGCAATGCAACATTTTTACTCGACAATGAACGATTTTTTTTCTCTGATGGTTTTTTATTTGCTTGTGATTTCTTCTGCTATACGCTCTGCTTGTTTCAGTACGGTTTCAGTTGCCAGCAGTTGCATATCGGGCGGATAACCGTAGCGGCGCAGCAGTCGCTTCACGGCTACTTTCATCTTTGCCCTGACGTTCTCCTTGATGGTCCAGTCGATGGTGGCGTTCTTGCGGATGGTCTCGGTCAGCACCACAGCCAGCTCGCGCAGTTTATCCTTACCCATCAGTTCCTTGGCACTCTCGTTGTTGGCCACGGCGGTATAGAAGGCATATTCGTAGGTGCTCAGTCCCATTTTCTTGGCATCCTCGTCTTTCTCTACAATGGTCTTGCTGAGTTTGATGAGTTCCTCAATCACCTCGGCAGCCGTGATGACCTTGTTGTGATAGCGGTTAATACTGCGGTCAAGCATCTCCATGAGCGACTGACCTTCCACCACGTTGTATTTCGAGCGGGCTTTGATCTCGCCTTCCAGTAGCTTGCGTAGCACTTCCATGGCGATGTTCTTGTGCTCCATGCCCTTCAGTTCCAGTAGGAACTCTTCGGAGAGGATAGAGATGTCGGGCTTCTTGATGCCTGCAGCGTCGAAAATGTCAATCACCTTTTCGGATACCAGCGCCTGGTCTATTACCTGACGGATGGTGGTCTCTATTTCCTCGTCAGTGTGCCTCGTGCCTGTATGGTCGAACTTACAGAGACGAGCCTTCACGGCTTGGAAGAAAGCCACCTCGTCCTTGACGGCCATGGCCTGCTCATGTGGAATGGCAATGGCGAAGGCTTTTCCTAAGGCCGTCACCTCATTGACAAAGCGCTTCTTGCCGTCCTCCAGTCCGAGGATGAAGTCTTCGGTCTTCAGAATCCACGACAACTTCCCCGACGTATTCTCTGCGAAGTATTGCTGGTAGTTCAGTCCGTGCAGCATCTGCTCCACCACCTCCAGCTTCTCTTGCATCAGCGCTACGGCCTGCTCCTGCTGCTGCGTGGGGTCGCCCTTGCCGCCAGAGTCGGAATAGAACGACAGGGCTTTCTTTAGGTCGGAGGCAATGCCCAGATAGTCAACGACTAATCCGCCCGGTTTGTCCTTATAGACGCGGTTCACACGGGCAATGGCCTGCATCAGGTTGTGCCCCTGCATGGGCTTGTCGATATAGAGCGTATGCAGGCAGGGCGCATCGAAGCCCGTCAGCCACATGTCGCGGACAATGACCAGCTTCAGCTCGTCCGTGGGGTCCTTCATTCGTTCGGCCAATGCGTGGCGCTGCTCCTTGGTGGTATGGTGCTTGGCTATCGTCGGCCCGTCGGAGGCCGAGGAGGTCATGACTACCTTGATGGCTCCCTTGGCCAAATCGTCGGAGTGCCAGTCTGGGCGCAGTTTTACAATTTCATCATAGAGGGCGGCAGCTATGCGGCGGCTCATGGCCACAATCATAGCCTTGCCCTCGAACACCTTCTGGCGCTCCTCGAAGTGCTGCACGATGTCGGCGGCAATGTTTCTGATGCGCGAGGGACTGCCGATGAGCGATTCCAACTGCGTCCATTTTGCCTTCGCCTTCTGCACATCGTCCATCTGTTCAGTGGCCAGTTCCTTGTCTAAGTCGGCCACGAGTTTGCGGCCTTCGTCGCTCAGCGCCACCTTGGCCAATCGGCTTTCATAGAAGATGCGCACCGTGGCACCGTCCTCCACAGCTTGGGCAATGTCATAAACATCAATATAATGTCCGAACACGGCAGGCGTGTTGATGTCGGTCGACTCGATGGGCGTACCCGTAAACCCGAGGTAGGTGGCGTTGGGCAGGGCATCGCGCAGATATTTGGCAAAGCCATACTTGATTTCCGAGCCGATTACCTCGTCGGCCTCGTTCTTCACGTCCACCGTTTTGGCCTTGAAACCATACTGGGTGCGATGGGCTTCGTCAGCTATCACGATGACATTGTTGCGGTCGGTCAGCTGTTCGTAGACGTTGCCTGTCTCGGGCAGGAACTTCTGTATGGTGGTGAAGATGACACCACCCGAGTTGACCTTCAGCAATTGCTTCAACTGTTCACGGCTCTCGGCTTGCACGGGTGTCTGGCGCAGCAGCTGGCGTGAACCGGCAAAGGTGTCAAAGAGCTGGTCGTCCAAATCGTTGCGGTCTGTGATGATGACCACCGTCGGATTGTTCAGCCGTTGCACAATCTTGCCCGTATAGAAGACCATTGACAGCGACTTGCCGCTGCCCTGCGTATGCCAGACCACACCAGCCCGATGGTCGCCGACGGTCTGTTCCTTCACCGTCTTGAAGCCGAAGTTGGCAGGCGACTCGGCAGCCACGTCGCCACCGATGTTGATGCCCGTGGCCCTCAATGTCGATTCCACCGCCTTGTTCACGGCGTAGTATTGGTGGTAGGCGGCTATCTTCTTTACGGTCTTGATGGTGGTGATGCCCGTCTTCAGGTCTTCCACCTTCTGTTTCTCGAAGACGATAAACGAGCGGACGAGGTCGAGCAGTGTGTCCTTCTTCAGCATGCCGTTAATCAGCACTTCCAGCTGACTCATCAAGGGCGATGCCATGTTCTCGCCGTCCTCCGTCTTCCATGCCGAGAAGCGGCTTAGGCCTGCCGACAGCGAACCGGCGCGGGCTTCCAGTCCGTCGGAAATGATAATCAGCTCGTTGTAAGTAAACAGCGAGGGAATCTGCTGCTTGTAGGTCTCTATCTGTCGGTAGGCGCTCTCAATGGTGGCGTTCTCGTCGGCCGCATTCTTCAGTTCCATGATGACCAGCGGCAGACCGTTCACAAACAGCAGCACATCGGGCCGACGGTTATGTCCGTTCTCAATAATCGTGAATTGGTTGACCACCGTAAACTCGTTGTTCCACGGGTCGTCAAAGTCGACTAACCAAACTCTCTGTCCCCGCTCCATGCCGTCCTGATACGTAGACACGGGCACACCCTCGGTGAGCAGTCGGTGAAACTCCTCGTTGTTGGCCAGCACGTCGGGCGACGCTATGCGCAACACGGTCTTTACCGCCTCCTCGCGCACCTCCTCCTTCAGCGTCGGGTTCAGTCGCTTCACTGCCTGCTCCAACTTCTCCCGCAGCACCACCTCGTCGAATGTTCCCCGCATCGGTGTCTCTCCGTCAGGCGCTATCGTCGGCCCATACAGATACTCCCACCGCTTCGCCGTCAGCAAATCAATGGTCATCTGCTCAATATCCGATTCCAAGAGTTTGGTCATAATGATTCTATTTTGAATGTTGTAGTTGGAATATCTCCTTTTGTTTGCTAATCTCGCGTGCCAGTTCCTCTTCTGTGGGAAGAATTAGCTTATACTTCGAAGCAAATATCTGCTCATTTCCTTTCAATATTGAGTAACGGGCAATGTCCTTGTCTGTCTGTGAACAAAGTAGGATGCCGATGGTTGGATTGTCCCCTTCCGTCCGCTTCAGTTCGTCATACATTCGGACGTACATATCCATTTGCCCTACATCTTGGTGAGTTATTTTTCCTACCTTTAAGTCCACCAATACAAATGCCTTTAGCAGATAGTTGTAGAACACCAAATCTATGTAATAGTCTTCAGCTTCAGTCCTGATAAGTTGTTGGCGGGCGACAAAGGCAAACCCTTTCCCCATTTCCATGAGAAAGTCGCTCAGGTTGTCAAGAATGGCCTGCTCCAAATCCTTTTCCTTATAGCCTTTATTCCCAGGCAACCCAAGGAACTCCAGCACAGTAGGATTCTTGATAAACTCCAACTTATCACACTGGAACGCCTCTGTCTTTTCTTTCATTTCCTGTTCTACAGGTTCTTTCACCTGAGAAATCAGCATCCGCTCATAATACTGCGTATTGATATTGCGGTCAAGGGTGCGTACTGCCCACATCTGTTCCACGGCTTCTTTTAGATACCACCTGCGAGCTTCCTCATTTTCCACACGCATCAGCCGCTCATAATGAGACCACGACAATCGGGCAGACAGTGTCTGCCAAATGTCCGCTTTAGATTTAGCAGACACTGTCTGCTGAATTTGATTTGCCAATTGGTCAGACAGTGTCTGACCTTTTTTGGTTTGAGATTGGTCAGACAGTGTCTGACCAATCTGTAAAATGGGCAAATTTTTAAATGCCAAATAAAATTGGCGGAATAGTTTGAGATTTGTCTTTGAATACCCTTTCCCAAATTCTTCAGTTAAACTTTCCGATGCCAACTTAATAATATAGGCACCATATTCCGCCTTTTTTTCACCTTTCTGCATCTGCTCCACAATGCGCTGACCCAACAGCCAATTGGCTTGCACCTGCGCATAGTTAATGGAGGCATAGGCCATTCCCCTTGCCGATCGGACTATCTGCTTCAAGGAATCCAAGAAGTCGCGTTCTTCTTGATTCTTTATTAGTTCATTTTTCATATTTCATTCTTTTCTATTGCTCCGTTGCTCCTAATTATGAACACGCGTGTTCACAATCTTGTGTTTTTTTAGATTGGCTCCACGCGTGGAGCCAATTGCTCATCTGAATTTTGCACACGTGTGTGCAAAATCTCCAATTTAGCAGACAGTGTCTGCTGAATCCTATATGTAATAGAATTATCCATCACCCCATTATATTGTTATTTCGTTAGACATTAGTTTGGGTAAAAGCATGTCTCGTTGTTTGGTGAGTAGCTTTATTTGTTTTGTATTGTAGGTTATCTTTTTATATAGAGTCTTACATTCCGCCTCAAAAGCAGACAGTATAGATTCATTTGGCATGGACAATTCTATTTCTTTTATATCGGTTTGTCTGATTAGGGGTTGCGTACTTCCTACATTATAATCTTGCAAATGTGCCAACTTTAATACGAAATATACAAAATAATAATAGTCCTTGGGCCTTATAATCAAAGTGTTATCAGACAGCCATGCGCTTTCGTTCTCTAGTCTGAAAACGTTTCCTAATGTGCCAACACGACCTGTAAAAATCAGTTTCTCTTCGCTATCAATAAGACACTTGTTGGTTCTACCTATTTCCCCATTAGCTCCAAACACGGAATACAAACCATCTTCAGCGAACTCTTTGCGTGGTAGTCCCTTTCCACTACTGATATCTATAAGCTCACCTAATGATATCTCCTTCCAATCTTCCTTAGCCTCTTCGATGAACCATTGGCGGAAGAGGGCTTCAGCCATTGCTTCCAGTGTCACATTCTCACGGTTCAGCAAATCAATCTTGTCGTCTAAAGAACTCAGAATAGAGGCAATTCGCTTTTGTTCTACTCCATCCGAAGGGATTTTGACATCAATAGAATTTAGCAATCTTTGAGTGACCAAAGGATGGCTTGAGCCTTCTGCAAAGTCGTTTAAGTTAAGGTTCTGCAAATAGTAATAAACGAATTTGGCATCATTTCCCTCAACAGGTTTTGCCGCCAATGCATTATCAGAAACCCAAACAGGTATATTTGTATAATAGACGGAACCGCAATAAGCACCAACTCGACCAATAATGATTGTTTCCCCGTCGTAATTGTAGATATTGGTATAATCAAGTATTCCATTCCCGCCATAGACAGGAATAGAGCCTTTATCTTTGGGACGTTCTTTCCCATTCCCAAAAGAAACAATCTCTCCCAACTTATATTCTTTCCACTCGCTCATAGGCCTTATCAGTTCCTTCGTTTATATCTATACGATGACTAACATATATTCGTTTTGGCGTTTATGTTTACACGTCAACATCTTCATGTATAGGAAAAGGACTTTTCATATACGCTTGTATATTGTAATTCCAACTCTGCTGATATGCTCCAATAGTTCTGGATTTTTCAAATATTTAAAGATGGAAATGTCGAACTGGTATGGGAGTAGCAAATCATCTATTGAGAGCTTCAGTCTGTTTAAATCATGGCGAGACAACTCTTCACCCGTCAGTGTTATGTCAACATCAGAGAAGGGCTTGTAGTTGCCTTTTGCCCTGGAGCCATACAGAATGACGGATTCTATTCTGTTGTTTTCGGCAAACAGACGGCAAACTTTTTCTAATTCTATATCTTTTAGTCCGTATGGCATCATCAAAACAGTTCTGGTTCTAATCCTGATAATTTAAGCATCTCTTTCTCAAATTTCTTAAACAATGGGTAGTATTCTTCAACGACAGCCTCGTATATTTCATTTGCAGTTTCATCGTCATAATTATGGGATGTTTGATTACGGTCTTCGATAGACTCCATCCATGCCCCACTGTCTATAATCCCCATTTCCAATCCCCTCCGAAAGGCATCACGTGAGCCTTTGACATCTGTATATCCCTGATATTCCGCATAGTCTTTCATTACCTTCCATGCGAGCTCATGGGTATATTCAAAACGCTGGATAAGTCCTTCTTGGAGAAGGTCGTCAACCTCTTCGCCCCAATCCATCTTTTCAGAAACAATATCAACGGCTTGTCCTAACTTGCGTAATGCTTTACGGTAGTTGCTAAAGCGTTGCAGCCAACGCACGTCAGCTTTATTATCACGCTGTTTCTCCATAATTCTAATATGTTTTTAATTGCTTATATGTATCTTCTCCAGATTCTCACGGATAAGTTTGTTCAGCCGCTCTTCTTCCTTCAGCTGCTCCTCGAACTCGGCTTTGAGGGCAGTGAAGCGCTCGGCGAAGTTGAAGTCGTCTTCCTCTTCGGGCAGGCCGACGTAACGGCCAGGGGTGAGGACATAGTCAAGTTCTGCCACGCGACTGATGGGGACAGAGGCGCAGAAGCCAGGGACGTCATGGTAGTCAGTGGACTCGTCGCGCCAATGGTGATAGGTGTCGGCAATCTCCTTGATGTCTTCAGACCGCAGCTCACGGGTACGGCGGTTAATCAGCCGGCCTTTGTTGCGGGCATCAATGAAGAGGATTTCACCAGGATGGTATGTACGATTACGGGTGACGAACCACAGACAGGCGGGAATCTGGGTATTCAGGAAAAGCTTGGCGGGCAGGTTAACGATGCAGGCAATGAGACCTTTGTCGATGAGCGTCTTGCGGATATCGCCCTCGCCACCCGTCTTGGAGGTCAGTGAGCCTTTGGCAAGCACAAAACCAGCCTGACCAGACGGTGCCAAATGATAGATGAAGTGCTGTATCCATGCAAAGTTAGCATTGCCTGTAGGTGGTACGCCATAGAGCCAACGCTTATCTTTGCGCAGCAAATCGCCGCTCCAGTCGCTATCGTTGAAAGGCGGATTGGCCATCACGTAATCAACCTTCACGTCCTGATGGGCATCGTTGAGGAACGAGCCTTCTGTGTTCCACTTCACGTTAGAGGCATCGATGCCGCGAATGGCCAGGTTCATTTTGCACAGCCGCCACGTGGTCTGATTGCTCTCCTGCCCATAGACGGAGATGTTGTCGATGCGCCCCTGATGCTCTTTTACAAACTTCTCGCTCTGCACGAACATGCCACCAGAACCGCAGCAGGGGTCCAGCACACGGCCCTTGTATGGCTCCAGCATGTTGACCAACAGTTCTACGACGCTACGGGGTGTATAGAACTGACCTCCCTTCTTGCCTTCAGCCAAGGCAAACTCGCCAAGGAAATATTCAAAGACATGACCGAGCAAGTCGGCACTGCCCGTACTGACGTTCGACAGCGTGCTGTTGCCAATAAGGTCGATGAGCTCGCCAAGGCTCGTTGGGTCAAGGTTCGGACGTGAAAAGACTTTAGGCAGCACACCCTTTAGCGACGGATTCTCACGCTCAATGACATCCATCGCATCGTCGATATATTTGCCTATGAGCGGATTCTTGGCCTGACTGACCAGATAGCTCCAGCGGGCATTGGCCGGCACGAAGAAGATGTTTTCTGCTTTATATTCTTCCTTGTCCTCTGGGTCTGCCCCCTCGTCTTTCAGCTTGACCAGTTCTTGGTACAGCTTCTCAAATGATACGGAGATATATTTCAGAAAAATGAGGCCCAGTACCACATGCTTGTACTCGGCCGCATCAATATTCTTGCGCAGTTTGTCAGCTGCTTTCCACAGTTGCTTCTCCAAAGGTTCTTCTGCTTGTTCTGTCTTTTTTGCCATCGTGTTGTCTTCGTTTAATAGAATGTAACTGCTAAGATGTTTTATCGCTTCATCTCCGTGGGGCTTTGTCCGAACTCTTCCTTGAAACATTTGGTGAAGTAGCTTGGGGCGGTGAAGCCAACGGCGTAGGCCACTTCCGAGATGGTCTTGTCGGTGGTGAGCAGCAGCTGATAGCCGCGGTTCAGACGGGCGGTGCGCAACAGTTCGACAGGCGAGGAACCGGTGATCTGCTTCACCTTGCGATAGAGTTGCACGCGGCTGAGATTCATGTCAGTGGCCAGGTCTTCCACGCTCAGCTCGCTGTCGCTCAGACGGGCTTCGACAGTTTCTTTGAAGCGAGTGAGAAAGGCCGACTCTCCCACAACCGCTCGCGGTGAGAGAGCAGAATAAGATGACTCTCCTTCAGTCTCTTTCTGTGAGAGCGTGGAGTCGGTAGCCTCTTCGGCAACGGGACTGTCGGCTTCTCCCTTCTCAGGAAGAGGCGATGCAGGAGCCTCCATATTCCACAGGTTGTTCACCACGCGCTCGCGGCGCAGGGTGATCTTGCCCTGACGGTTGAGGTAGGCCAGCACGATGACGACGAGCAGCAGGGCGATGATGCCTATAGCCAGAAAACTGATGGTGCGCTGGGCGCTCAGCTGCTGCAGATAGTTGTCGGCACGGCGGTGCAACTGGTCGAGGTAGGCGGTCTGGCGCATGGTTTCCTCGGCCTGCATGAGCAGTACACGGGCATTGTCGGCGGTGACGAGGGCCGACATGAGGCGTGTCTCCTTCTCATAGGGCCGGCCGTCGAGAATCTGCAGGGCTACTTCGAGCAGACGGTCGCCGTGAGTGGGGTAGATATAGGTGGCATCGAGAATGGAGTCGCGCACCAGTTGGATGCCTCCGCCCTCACCGGGCAGTCCGTCGATGCCGCAATATCTGATGGTGGAGAGAGAAGAGAGAGCCTTACGGGCACCCATTGCAGTGCGGTCGTTGGCTCCGAATACGATGTCGATGTGCTCATCCTGATGCTTTGAGCGCCATTGTGCTGTGGTCTCATAGGCGCTCTCTTCTGTCCAGTCACCTTGCAGGGAGGCCACCAGGTGGATGCTGGGGTAGTGGCTGAGCGCATCGACGAAGCCGTTGTGGCGCTCGATGGCAGGCGATGACCCTTCCAGACCCATCACCTCCAGCACGTTGCCTTTGCCCTTGAGGCGCGAGGCCACATGCTCGCCCATCACGCGCCCCATCTCGTAGTTGTCGGCACTGATAAAGGCGGTGTATTTCTCCGAGCTGGTCTTGCGCTCGAACACAATGACGGGTATGCCGCTGTCGTAGGCGCGGTCGATGGCCGGCGAGATGGTCTGCACCTGGTTGGGAGCCACGATGAGCAGGTCGATGCCCGTCTGCACAAGACTGTCTATCTGCTGCACCTGCCGCTCGTCGCTGTCGTAGGCGGCGGCGAAGCGCAGTTCCACATCGTCGCGCAGATAGGCCCCCATGCGCAGTTCGCTGTTCTGCTTCTCGCGCCAGATGTCTTCTGAGCATTGCGAGATGCCTATTGTGTAGTGTTTTTTTGCAGGCGAGCAGCTGAACAGGGTCAGGGCTGCCATCGCGATGAGATAAAAACGTAAGCTTTTCATGCTGTATGGAAATCGGAGTTTAGCTCTTGTCAGAATAGATGTCTTACGATTGCTGTCTGTCCTGCTCAATGAAGGCAAGCAGACGGTCGACGGCTTCAGTCTCGGGGATGTTCTTCTCGATGCACTCCTTGCCGCGATAGAGCGAGATCTTGCCGCGGCCGGCACCCACGTAGCCGTAGTCGGCATCGGCCATTTCGCCAGGACCGTTGACAATGCAGCCCATGATGCCGATCTTCAGACCCACAAGGTGGTTGGTGGCTGCTTTTATGCGAGCGATGGTCTCCTGCAGATTGTAAAGCGTACGGCCACAACCGGGGCAACTGATGTACTCGGTCTTAGTGAACTTGATGCGAGCGGCCTGAAGAATGGCATCGGCCAGAGCTCCGCACCCTTGTACATCCGTACCCTCGCACCTTCGAATCACCAGTTTCGTGGCCTTTCGGTCGATGAGCAGTGCTCCCACGGCCATAGCAGCTTTCAGCTGGAAGGTCTCCCAGTCAGGTGCATCGAGCTGGAGCGTGATGGTGTCATCCTTGATGCTCTGTTCGGCCTCGGCACGCAGACGGGCACATTCGGGAATGAGGTCGACCAGTTTGCGGGCTACGGGAATCTCGCATTCGGGCTCTTCGGAGAGGCTGACGCGGATGGTGTCGCCGATGCCGTCGATGAGCAGCGCTCCGATGCCCACCGCGCTCTTCAGGCGGCCGTCCTCGCCCTCGCCTGCCTCCGTCACGCCCAGGTGCAGGGGGAAAACCATTCCGAGTTCGTCGCGCATGGCTGCGTAAAGCAGGCGGTAGGCCTCGACCATGACGAGCGTGTTGCTGGCTTTGAGCGAGACGACCACTTCGTGAAAATCCTCCTCGATGCACATGCGCAGCCATTCCATGACGGCTTCCTTCATCGCCAGCGGGGTATTTCCGTAACGATGGGTGATACGCTCTCCCAACGATCCGTGGTTCAGCCCGATGCGGATGGCCGTACCGTGCTGCCTGCAAAGGGCGAGCAGTTCCCGGAACTTTGCGCATGCCACTTCGTGTTCCTTGGCGAAATTGCCCGGATTGATGCGGACCTTGTCGGCCACGCTGGCAGCGGCAAGGGCGGCATCGGCCAGGAAGTGGATGTCGGCCACCAGCGGCGTGCCGATACCCTCGGCACGCAGCCGCTCCTTGATCTGACGGAGTGATTCGACCTGCCGCAGGCCCTGGGTGGTCAGGCGGATGAGGTCGGCTCCTGAAGCGGCCATCGCACGGCACTGTTCCACGGAAGCTTCGATATCGTCGGTCGAAGTGTTGCACATGGTCTGGACGGGGATAGGGTGGACGCCACCGATGGGGACACGGCCGGCGATGCGGAAGGAAACAGGAATGGCTACCATAGATGGACAAACAGCGAAGCGCTGAAGATTAGGTTCTGGGGATAGGTATAGATCCAGTAGATATCAGTGATCTTGTTGGTATGGTACATACTGGCCAGTGCGTATTTGTAGTTGGCCTCTATGTGGAATTCCAGCGGATGGAACACGACGGCCAGGCCTCCTCCTCCGATCACGCCGTAGTCGTAGCGCTGGTCGTATTGGTCGAAACCTCCCTCCTTGTCGGTGGAAAGCCGGTATCCGCCGTAGGTGCCCAGGTTGACGAGGAGGCGGAAACGGGAGAAGTCGATCTTGAACTGCGAGAGGAGGGGCACTTCCACGACTTCGCAGGTTTCTCCATAGTCGTTCTTCGGAGTGAGATATCCTTCATAACCATGCATGACACCGACCTTCAGCCCGAAATTGAACAGCTGGTCCCAGAGGGCGTGATAGTAGGTGAAATAGGCGCCTACATAGTTGTAGGTCAGTTTCTTTTCCTGCCCCAGTCCCGGAGAGGACGTGACGCCGCTCCAACTGACGCCATAAGAGACGCCGACCATATGGATGCTTTTGAACTTCGCGGGCCGCGTGATGGTGTCCAGCTGTGCGAAATCGTCGGGCATGTCGAATATGAAGTTGTCCTGC
>ERZ842401.5545-NODE-5545-length-13931-cov-4.986235_pt1 | contig 13931 bp, 7 predicted proteins | sample MGYA00521270_ERZ842401 | MGnify/ENA primary metagenome ERZ842401 (study PRJEB31892, sample SAMEA3878208) | bioreactor metagenome | biome: Moose rumen | place: Sweden | collected 2011-10 | study: EMG produced TPA metagenomics assembly of the PRJEB12797 data set... | reverse complement strand
TAGTCGAGGGGGCTTCGTAGAATTGTTTGATTGTTTGTTCCATAAGTATGATGTTCTTATGTGGGCAAGAAAATGACATAAAGAAAACACGCGACCATCCCGAAGAATTCGCGCAAAAATGTCGTAAGTTGCTGATTATAAGGTGGCTACCCCCCCCCCTGATAGACAGGAGAGCACGTCAGAAAGCATGATATTTGGGAATACAGCCATCAGTGCCGACTTATTAAACGCAAATATACGCAAAAAGTTTCCATCATCGATGAAAAGATGAAGAAAGTTCAAGAGAAATGGTTAGAAGGAGTACTTGATGATGATACATTCAAGAATATGAATTCCAGGCTCATCAGAGATAAGCAGGAAACAGAGTTGGAAATGGCTCAAGCGAGAGAGAAGCCAAACTATAAAGAAGCACAGAAGAAGTTTGAGTACTCCGTGCGTTTTATTGAGAAAAAGGGCTCCTGCATATCTGTAGCCCCGATTGAGGTAAAGCTTCAGATACTTGGTTCGATTTTTAACGGAAAAATCATTTGGGAGAATTTAAAAACTCGAACCCCTGATTTTTCTCCGCTCGTTTCTCTAATTGTCGGAAATACAGACTTCTGCAATGGTAAAAAAGAAACGGAGCCCTCCGATTTTGCAGAGAGCCCCGTCAAGGGTGGCTGGTGGGTCTCGAACCCACGACCTCCAGAGCCACAATCTGGCGCTCTAGCCAACTGAGCTACAGCCACCATATATGTCGAAAGCCATTACGGCTGGAGCGATTGTCGGCAGTAGGATGTCTTTCAGGCATCACGGAAGCCGCTTCAATCGGGGATGCAAATATAAAATCTTTTTGCTAAAACGCCAAACCCAATCAAAATTCCACCAGCCAGAGGATGGAGGAAGAGAGGACGGAAGAGCAGAGGAATGGAAGAACGGAGGATAGAGGATGGTGAAAAAAGTTTGAAGGGTGTTACAATTCTTTTGTAAAATCCTAACTATTTACTACATTTGACGTCCGTTTGCTGAAGGTCTTTTAACTTATGGGAGGAGAGATTGGGGAAAGGAGAGTTTGGGAAGGGGATTGGGGAAAGGACTTTTAGATGACAGTTGGTGACGGAAATTTCGGATATTTCAGAAATTCAGATATTTCGGATAATTATTTAACTGATTCATATATATGGCAAGAGAAATAAAATTCTCCCTTCTGTACAGGGATATGTGGCAGTCTTCCGGCAAATATGTGCCAAAAGTGGCTATGCTCAAGGAGATTGCTCCGGTTATTATTGAAATGGGATGCTTTGACCGAGTTGAGACCAACGGCGGTGCGTTTGAGCAGGTGAACCTTCTGTTCGGCGAAAATCCGAACAAGGCTGTCCGCGAATGGACTGCTCCGTTCAACAAAGTGGGAATTCAGACCCACATGCTTGAAAGAGGTCTGAATGCTCTTAGAATGTTCCCGGTTCCGGACGATGTAAGGGCTCTGATGGCTAAGGTTAAGAAAGCCCAGGGTACCAACATCATGCGTTCTTTCTGCGGTCTGAACGACCACCGCAACCTCAAGGGTTCCGTAATCCACGCCAAGGAAGCCGGAATGATAGCTCAGGCTGCGCTCAGCATCACCTACTCCCCTATCCACACCGTAGAGTACTACATGGGCGTAGTTGACAAGGTTGTAGAATACGGAGCAGACGAAATCTGCCTCAAGGACATGGCCGGTATCGGAAGGCCTGCTTTCCTGGGAAGACTCGTAAAGGCTATCAAGGACAAATATCCTCACATCAAGGTTCAGTACCACGGACACTCTGGCCCTGGATTCAGCGTAGCTTCCATGTTGGAAGTTGCTCGTGCCGGTGCCGAGTACATAGATGTTGCTATGGAACCTCTGAGCTGGGGTAAGATTCACCCGGACGTAATTACCATCCAGGCAATGCTCAAGGATGCCGGATTCCTTGTAAAGGACATCAACATGAATGCCTACATGGAGGCCAGAGCCCTTACTCAGAAGTTCATAGATGACTTCCTGGGCTATTGGATTGCTCCAGGTAACCACCAGATGAGCTCCCTGCTGGTAGGTTGCGGACTTCCTGGCGGAATGATGGGCTCCATGATGGCAGACCTGAAGGGTTTCCAGGGTGCAATAAACGCATCGCTGAGGAACCAGGGGAAGAAAGAACTGGATCTTAACACATTGGTTGTCATGCTGTTCCAGGAGGTTGAGTATGTATGGCCGAGGCTGGGATATCCGCCATTGGTAACTCCGTTCAGCCAGTATGTCAAGAACACGGCCCTGATGAACCTCATGCACATGCTCAAGGGCGAGCCTAGGTGGAAGACCATAGACAAGGATACCATGAACATGATTCTTGGCAAGATGGGTAAGCTCCCTGGAGAACTTGCTCCGGAGATTAAGGAGATTGTAAAGCAGAAAGGGCTTGAATTCTACGAAGGCGTACCTCAGGACGCTTTCCCGGACGATCTGCCTCGCTACATCAAGATGATGGAAGAGGAAGGTTGGGACAGAGGCCAGGACGACGAGGAACTCTTTGAATTTGCAATGCACGAAACTCAGTACAGAGACTACAAGAGCGGCATAGCAAAGCAGAGGTTTGAGAAAGAGCTCGAAGCCAACCGTGCAAAGGCCGGCGCTCCTATAGTAATTACCCGTCCTGTTGTTGAGGTTCCGGCATTCAACACCGACAAGATTCTTGCCAAGTATCCTGACGCCAAGCCGGTACACGCTACCGTCAAGGGTGAAGTCATCTGGCAGGTGGATGTTGCCGACAAGTCCTCGGCTCCGGCTGAAGGAAGCGATGTCAAGATGGGCCAGACCCTCTGCCACATCCAGGCTTTCTACGGAATGGAAGAGATCATCTGCCCGGCAGACGGCAAGCTCGTAGCTGTTACCGCTCAGCAGGGTCAGAAGGTGGTCAAGGACGAAATCATTGCCTTTGTGCAGTAGTTTTGCCCGCCCGTTAGGTAGGCGCTTTAAGCAGACGCCCTCCCCTGAAATGCAAGGGAGGGTGTTTTTTTGCTCAGCGATTCAGACCATGTGAGGTCGGGCAGTGCTGGCCGGGTGGTGCTGGTGGAAAGGTCTCAGATCTGCTTGCCGTTCACGTAGAGGCAGATGCCCGTATCAAGACGGCGGCTGAGAGCCCTGGGGTCTATCTCAAAGTAGTGGATAGGGAAGAGGTTCTTGGGGCGTATCAGGTTGGCGGCTTTGACAAAGTCGTCGTCGCTCATGGTGTATGGCAGGTTCTTTGGAAGGAATGCCACGTCTATTTCGCCCTGAAGGAATTTTGCCCAGGAATGTGCCCTTACGGCCCCTGGAGCCAGTTCGTTCATTTCCGGAATAGGCTCCGTGTCCCCGGCAAAGTATATGTCAAACCCCTGCATAGATATCAGATAGCCGTTGCCCTGGCCTTTGATGTGGAACGGATGGCCGTTCTCCCGCTTGCGCTCTATGTTGTAGGCCGGAATTGCCGTAATGGAAAGGCCTATGTACGATACGCTGTCTCCGTTCTCCAGAGTAATGACCTTGCAATGCCGGAGCTTTGGAATGTTCAGCATACTTACGAGGTTGGTAGAAGGGTCAACTTCGAGCGGGTTGTTGTCAAGGTCCAGGCGCGGAAGAAGCTTTCCGTCTGAGCCCCGTGCAGTTCCGGCCTTCATAGAAAGAAGATCGTTGTCAAGCACAGTCTTAACTCCGCGGCTTACTATGAACGTAGTGTTGGGCATTGCAATTTCTTCAATGGCCTTTGTGTCGTAATGGTCCGTATGAGCATGGGTAAGCAGAATCAGGTCCGCTTTCCTGCACCCCGAATAATCGTAAAAGTCCGAGCAAGGGTCAACATAGATATGCATTCCCTCCCATTCCATGTGTACGCTTCCGTGAGCCTGATGCTCAAAGTTCACAAGCCCCATCGGGGTGTAGAACGAATTGTAAATTCCCGTTTTCATATAACTTTTTTTTGATAGTTGTTCAAAAAACTTTTCTTTACCGCAACAAGCCCGTGCGATAAAACTTTTATAAAGTTAAATGAAAATTTTTGAAAAATGCAAATTTTACTCAGCGATTCTGGAAGAAAAAGAAAAACGCACCCCAGTCATGAACCAGAATCCGGGCTGGGCAATCTGTCCGAAATCGTAGTAAACATGGTCTGTAAGGTTATTGGCCTCCACATAAAAGTCAAAGCCCTTCCATTTGTATGAGAGTTTTGCGTCCAACACTCCATAGGGTTTGAATTTTTTGACCTGGCCGTCGGAATCGGTAAAACTCCCCACCCTGTCCTGATGGCGGTAGAACAGAGTAAGCGCAAGGTCTTTGACAATATCCAGCTGTGCCGAAGCCACAAACTTGTGCCGCAGGTATTCGAGTGCGTACATACTCTGATACTCAGAACTTTTAGCCTTGGTCTGGTGTATGTAGCCGTAGGAAAGGTTTATGCTCCTGAGGTTCAGTACGCGGCTGTGTAGTTCCGGCTTAAACTCCGCCTGCAGAAGCACTCCGCGGGAGTTGATCTTTCCAAAGTTGACGCTCTCCCAAAGGGCCTCGTCGCCGGCTGCCGTGTTGCGGATCCAGTCTATGAGGTTGGTTGTACGGTTACGGAAGGCGCTGGCAGAGGCAGTGAATATGTCCGAGTTGTATTTCAGCCCAAGTTCCAGGGCCTTTACCTCTTCCGGCTTGAGGTGCTTGTCTGCCTTGTGCCCGCCCACGGAGTAGTAAAGTTCCGTTACGGAAGGCATCCTCAGCGATGAGTTATAGGATGTAAAGAGCCGCAGCATGCGGCCGCCCTGCTCGTACAGGACAGCGGAAATGTCCGCCGACGGATAAAACTGCATGTTCATTTCCGCCCAGCTATTCTTGATGGCAAGCATGGCGGCGGAAACCGTAAAGCGTTCCTGTATGATGTTGTGCTCCAGGAAGAAACTCGTATTGGTGCGGTTCAGGCCGTAGTCGTATGTACGGTCTGTGCCCTTGATGTGCTTAGGATGGTCCAGCGGTTCGCCCAGGTTGCCGCTTACAAGATCCTCGTTGCGGATTTCTCCGCCAAAGGCCGTAGTTCCGCCGGCCCAGCGGAAATAGTTGTTCAGGTTGAGGCCGTAAACATTGGTCTTGTGGTAGTTGAACGGATAGGCATCAGGATTATTGCGGAAAAGCTCAAAGCGGTCCTCGGTACGGTTCCAGTACAAAGACGGGCTTATGGTAAGAAAGCCCTTGGTATTGTGCCCCTTTACGGCGGCAAAAGTCTTGAATGTATGCTCAAACTGCTCGTCATATTTGGCAGCGTAGAAACGGTTAGAGCCCCAGTCTTTGTTGCTCAGGCCCGCATACCAGGCCAGTTCAACGTCGGAATCTTTGTATTGGCCCTCGTAGAAAGCCTTCAGAGCCTTAAAGTCCATGTTCAGATGCCCGTCTGCGCTACGGGAGTAACCGTCAGAACGCGTGTAGCTTGCACTTAAAGAATTCTTGAAGTGCGGCTTGCCTTCATGGTCCGCAGCCTTAAGCTCTGCAAGGTCATACTTCAGGCCCACACTCATGTAGCCGTAGGAGCCCGTTTCAACATTCGCAAAAAGCCGGTTGACATCGGATATTCTGGTACGTACATTTATGGCCCCCATCAGAGACGAACTGCCCGTAATCTTGCCGGAAGGCCCCTCCAGAACATCTATGCCGTCTATCTGGAGCATGGTCAGCGGAAGGTCAAACGAGTTGTGCGCAGTCTGCGGATCAGAAATGTTGATTCCGTTCAGAAGAACCGCTGCCTGTTCGGCACTGCCGCCGCGTATGCCCACATCGGTCTGCGCCCCTATAGGTCCCCTCTGCCTGACATCTACGCTGGCATTGTATTTAAGCACGTCGTTTATGCTCTGCGATGGGGTCTGCCTTATGGCCTTTCCGTCTATTGAGGTAACCAGACGGGCCTGCTTGTGCCAGACGATTGGCACCCTTGAAGCAAGCACGCTGATTTCTGAAAGATACACGGAAGACGTGTCTTCAACAGCAACACTGTCTTTCTCAATCATCCCGCCTGAGAGTCCTGAATGACACCCGGAATACGCCATCGCCGAATAAAGCCGGACAGCACTCCCGCCTATTCCGCAAGCAAAGCCGGAAGTGGCGCTTAGACAGACTGAAGAAAACAGTATCGCTGAAGATAATATGCTTATTTTAAATATATTTCGGATATCCATATACATTGCTCCTTTAAAAAAACAGACGCAAAGATATAAAAAAAATACACATAGATTCCCCTGCCACTTAAGTTGTTTACTATTAGCACATTAACAAATCACCTTCATGCGTTTTCCCATGAAGGTGATTAAACAAATCGCTGAAGTTCAGCGTATTAAGCGGCAGGTTTTTCCAGCCTTATTTGCCGGCGAGTTTCTTGTAGCCTTCGTAGCGGAGCTTGGCGTACTTCTCGGTCAGTGAGAACAGTTCCTCCGCCTCGGCCGGGAAAGTCTTCAGCAACGACGAGTAGCGTACCTCGCCCTTGATAAAGTCCTGGAACTTTGTCCAGTCCGGCTCGCGGCTGTCCAGAGTGAACGGATTTACGCCCTCCGGAGCTGCCGGATTGTAGCGGTACAGATGCCAGTAGCCGCACTCCACAGCCTTCTTTTCCTCCAACTGGCTGTGCCCCATTCCGGAACGCAGACCGTGGTTGATACAAGGTGCGTAGGCAATAATCAAAGACGGCCCGTCGTAGGCCTCAGCCTCCTTCAAAGCATTGAGGAACTGCATCTGGCTGGCGCCTGTAGCCACCTGAGCCACATACACATAGCCGTAGCTCATGGCCATCATTCCAAGATCCTTCTTGCGAATCTTCTTGCCGCTGGTGGCAAACTTTGCAACCGCTCCGGCAGGAGTACTCTTGGAACTCTGTCCGCCAGTGTTGGAGTAAACCTCGGTATCTACAACCAGAACATTCACGTTCTCGCCGCTGGCAAGCACATGGTCAAGCCCGCCGTAGCCGATGTCATAGCCCCAACCGTCGCCGCCGATAATCCACTGTGAACGAGGAATTATGCAGTCCATATACTCGGCAACGGCCTTGCATGAAGGGCACTTGCATTCCTTGATGGCAGCAGGCAGAGCCGCAGCAATTTCCTTGCAGACGGCTACATCGCGGAGATTCTCCAACCACCTGGTAAGCAGGGCCTTAACCTCAGTAGAACACTTCTCGTCCGCTACAGCGGCACGGGCCCTGTCCTCCAAAGTAGAGCGCAGCCTTGCAAATCCGAGCCGCTGGCCCAGTCCAAATTCAGCATTGTCTTCAAACAGAGAGTTGGCCCAGGCCGGACCCCTTCCGTTACGGTCCTTGCAGTAAGGGCTGGCCGGGAAGCTTCCGCTGTAGATAGATGTACAGCCGGTAGCGTTGGCAACCATCATCCTGTCGCCGAAGAGCTGGCTTATCATCTTGATATACGGAGTTTCGCCGCAGCCGGAACATGCGCCGGAGAATTCAAACAAGGGCTGGCTGAACTGCGAAGCCTTGATGTTGGAATCTTTCTTCATTACATCGTCGCGGTAGCCCACCGTCTTGTGCAGGAAGTCAAAGCAACGCTGCTGACGGGCCTGACTTTCAGAGGCAACCATAGTAAGGGCCTTTTCCTTGGCCGGGCAAACATCTACGCAGTTGCCACATCCGGTACAGTCTGCCGGATCTACCTGCATCACAAACTTGTAGTCCTTCAGGTTGGCCTTTCCGTCTGCAAACTTGAGGGCCTTAGGAGCTCTTTCCAGATCCTTCTCCACGAGCAGGAACGGACGGATTGCTGCATGAGGGCATATAGCCGCACACTGGTTGCACTGGATGCAGTTTGCAGGGTTCCACTCCGGAACATGGGTTGCAATGCCCCTCTTTTCGTAGGCTGCGGTTCCGGCCGGAATGGTTCCGTCTGCAAAGTTCTGGAACGCACTCACAGGCAAGTCGTTGCCGCACTGGGCGTTCACCGGGTCCGCAATCTGCCTTACCCACTCCGGAGCCAGACGGTTGTAGCTGTCCGGAACAAACTTGCTCGCAGAAAGGTTCTTCCACTCAAACGGAATTTCCACCTTCACATACTCGCCCCCGCGGTCAACGGCTGCATAGTTCATGTTCACTATGTTTTCGCCCTTCTTGCCGTAGCTCTTGAGAATCATCTTCTTCATTTCCTTTACGGCATCCTCGTAAGGAATTATGCCCGTAATCTTGAAGAAGGCACTCTGGAGTATGGTGTTGGTACGGTTTCCAAGACCTATTTCCTCAGCGATTTTTGTAGCGTTTATGATGTAGAAGTCCAGCTTCTTGTTTACAATCTGGTACTTGATGAAGTCCGGCAGCCGCTTCATGGTTTCCTCGGTGTCCCACAGGCTGTTCAGAAGGAAGGTGCCGCCCTTCTTTATACCCCTCAGAACGTCGTACTTGGTCAGGTAGCTCGGCACATGGCAGGCCACAAAGTCCGGAGTAGAAACCAGGTACGGAGAGTTGATAGGATTATCGCCGAACCTCAGGTGAGAACAGGTAAAGCCGCCGCTCTTCTTTGAATCGTAGTCAAAGTATGCCTGGCAGTATTTGTCTGTTGTTTCGCCTATTATCTTTATGGTATTCTTGTTGGCGCCCACCGTTCCGTCAGAACCCAAGCCAAAGAACTTGAGCTCGTATGTGCCGCTCTTGGCCATGGAAATTTCCTCCTTCTGAGGAAGAGAAAGGAAGGTAACATCGTCCACGATTCCTATGGTGAAGGAGTTCTTGGGCTCCTTGTTCTTCAGGTTCTGGAACACGGCAATAATCTGGGCCGGAGATGTGTCCTTGGAACTCAGTCCGTAGCGCCCGCCCACAATCTTTACCTTTCCGCCAAACGGAGTGTCTGCAAGTGCACTCTTAACATCCACATACAGAGGCTCTCCAACAGCGCCCGGCTCCTTGCAGCGGTCCAGCACGGCAATCCTCTTGACTGTCTTAGGCAGAGCCCTCAGGAAATACTGGATGCTGAACGGGCGGTAAAGCCTTACAACCACAACTCCTACCTTCTCGCCCTTTCCGGTAAGGTATTCTACAACCTCCTTGCAGGTATCGGTGACACTGCCCATGGCAACTATAACTCGCTCGGCTTCAGGATCGCCAAAGTAGTCGAACGGCAGATAATGACGGCCGCAGAGTTCGCCCAGTTCGCCCATGTAGCGGGCTACGATGTTAGGCACTTCCGTGTAGTACTGGTTACGGGCCTCGGTTTCCTGAAAATAAACATCGGCGTTCTGAGCCGTACCCTTGGTAACAGGGTCGTTAGGGTTCAGAGCCCTCTTGCGGAAAGCAGCCAAAGCCTTGGTGCTCACCATTTTTCTCAGACCGTCCTCCGGCAGCACCTCAATCTTCTGAATTTCGTGCGATGTACGGAAGCCGTCAAAGAAATGCACAAACGGAACGGACGACTTTATGGTGGAAAGATGAGCCACGGCGGCCATGTCCATAGCCTCCTGAACGCTGGCAGAAGCCAGCATTGCAAAGCCCGTCTGGCGCACGGCCATCACGTCCTGCTGATCGCCGAATATACTCAGAGCATGAGTTGCAAGGCTTCTTGCGGTTACATGGAACACCGCCGGAAGAAGCTCACCGGCAATCTTATACATATTAGGGATCATTAGCAGCAGCCCCTGAGATGCTGTAAAGGTTGAAGTAAGTACACCTGCCTGAAGGGAACCATGAACGGCTCCGGCGGCACCGGCTTCGCTCTCCATCTCCACAACCTTCACTGTTTCTCCAAAGAGATTCTTCCTTCCGTAGGCAGACCACTCATCAACGTGCTCGGCCATAGGAGAAGAAGGCGTAATAGGATAGATTGCGGCAAGTTCGCTGAACAGATAAGCTACATGAGCTGCAGCCTGATTACCGTCGCAGGTAAGAAACACTTTTTCTTTTGCCATGTTATTCAGATATTATTCAATAAATGTATTCATATGTTAGTTCAAGCTATGTTCACCAAAGATAACAAATTTCGGACGGCAGAGCAAAGAATCTTTTACCAAAGGCCCCAATGAAGACCGGCAGGAGCAGAGGTTTTACTGAAGTCCTGTAATCTTTGTTTCCGCGGGAGCAAGTTTACGGGCAAGACCCTGGAGCACTGACCCCGGGCCCAGCTCCACAAACTCGCAGGCCCCGTCAGCCACCATCTTTTCAACTATCTGAGCCCATCTGACCGGACTGGTAAGCTGGATGAGAAGGTTCCTCTTGATTTCTGCCGGATCTGTATGAGGAAGTGCATCAACATTCTGATATACAGGACATACAGGCTCAACAATCACCGCCTTTTCTATAGCCTGGGCAAGCTCTACCCTGGCCGGATCCATCAGCGGCGAATGGAACGCTCCGCCTACAACCAGCGGAATAGCCCTTCCGCCCTTTGTCTTAAGCTGAGCACACGCCTCGGAAACTGCGTCAATGTCTCCGCTTATGACAACCTGCCCGTGGGAATTGTAGTTGGCAGCAACCACCACGCCAAAGCTGCCCTTTGCGGTAACTTCCGCACAGGTTTCCTCTATGGTTGCATCGTCCAGCTTGAGAACGGCGGCCATGGTCGATGGCTTCAGTTCGCAGGCCTTCTGCATAGCAAATGCACGCTTGGCAACCAGCGTAAGCCCCTCTTCAAAACTCAAGGCGCCGGCAGCAGTAAGGGCAGAAAATTCGCCGAGCGAATGACCGGCAACCATGTCCGGAGCAAACCCCTCAATTCCGGCCTCCGCAGCCCTCTTCCTGAATGCACTTTCCGGAGCGCACTCCTTCAGGCACTTGGCCAAAACAACTGAATGTATGAAAATTGCGGGTTGGGTTACCTTTGTCTGCTTGAGGTCCTCCGTGCTTCCCGTAAACATCACGTCAGAAATCCTCCATCCCAAAATCTCGTTAGCCTTCTCAAACAAATCATGGGCAAGAACCTCGCTTTCGTACAAGTCCTTACCCATACCGGTAAACTGGGCACCCTGGCCCGGAAATACAAATGCTTTCATATCGTACATATAGGTTTTAGTATCCTTTTTCAAACGCCCAAGCCACACATCCGGCTTCAGACATTTGGGCAAAGATAAGAATTTTATACCTTTGTACCCCCAATGCCCCCGTAGTTTAACGGATAAAACGATGGATTCCGGTTCCATTGATAGGCGTTCGATTCGCCTCGGGGGTACAAAAAAAAGCTGCTCACGCAGCTTTTTTTTCTACCCAAGCCTTCTCACCTCTGCCCAACCGGCCCAGACATTTATTGTCCGTAGCGTTCTTATCTCTGCCCAACCGGCCCAGGCAGCCTCTTTTCTACCCGCAGCGTTCTTATCTCTGCTCAAACGGCTCTCTGCGCACTCACTTCTGAATAAAGGGTTTGAGGTCCTTTGCAGCATCCATCGCTGAGATTTCTACTCCCCCATTGTCCAAGTCAATCAGCTTGTAACGGTTATTGCCCATTCCAAGCTCCTTCATATACGACAGCTGGCGCAGACCGTGGCGCGTTTCCATTCGCTCAACCATTGCAGCATGCTCCTCCGCAGTCATGGCGTAGATGATATCCACGCAGGCCTGGTCAACCGCCAGAATGTCCTTTGACGAAAGAATTCCTACGTCCGGAGTCACAACCGGCTCAGCTGCAACGCCTTCGCAGTCGCAAGACACAGACATGTTGCGCATTACGTTAACGTACGACACATGCCCGGCAAAGTAATCTATCGTAGCCTTGCAGCTTTCGGTCATGCGCTCCATAAATTCCTCTTCCTTGATGTCCCACATATCCTCCGAACCCGGAGTTGTATGAATCCACATCTTGCCTATGCGTCCGTCGGCACATCCTATTCCTATATTCTTGTTGCTTCCGCCAAAGCCGCCTTGAGTATGACCTTTGAAGTGAGTCAGGGCCACCATACTCTCATAGTTGAGCAGGTGACTTCCAACGGCCATTTTCTTGAACCACTTTCCGCCGGTCACCGGAATTGTTACCGTATCCTCCTCGTCCATGATATCCACCGGACAGAAAGTCCAACCGTTGATTTCCAGAGTCTTGCGATGCAGCTCCGTAGTGTAGCGGTCTCCCTCGTAGTAGGTGTTGGTTTCTATGATATTGGCATCTTTGAGGTCCTTCTCCATGAGCGCTTTTACCCATTCGCGAGGTATGATGTTGGGTCCGTTCTGCTCTCCGGTATGCAGCTTTACGCCTACCTTTCCGGTTATGCCCTCGCTTACCTTTTCGTAAGCCTTAATCAGGCCCGCCGCAGACAAATCGCGAGTAAAATACACAATGCTCTCATCTCCGGTCCGTTCCTCATACGCAACATACTTGTTGCCGTCCGTTCCTGCCACAGGCTTCTCAGTCTCAGCATCTTTGCCGCCGCTGTTGCCGCCGACATTGCTGCCGTTGCTGCTGCTATTACTGCCGCCGCAGGATGATGAAGCAACCACCGCACTCAGCAGCAGAGCTCCAAAAAACATTTTTGCTTTCATGTCGTCTTTAGTTAATGTTTCAAATAACGTGTTCATATCATTCAACTATTTTATTCCTAACAACCAACAACCGCCTCATACTCACCTCAATCTTAACCCCAACCTCTGCAACCAAACTCCTCCCAACCGACAACCAATACTTTTCCAAAATCCAACAACCTGCACAAAGATTTCCAAAATCCAACAACCTGCATTCCTTCAACCTTAACTCTCGACTCGCAACCCTACACCACAAACCGCACAACCTTCATCCACAAACCCTCTGCAAGATACAAAAAAATCAAACCATGTCACCAACAAATAAGCCCCCACCAACACACCATACCCGCCATCAACAATCCATTCCCTCCACCTAACTCCTTCCACGCAGTCCAATTACACTATCCACCACAAAAAGCGTTATCTTTGCCCTGTTACAACGCAACCGCAGGAACGCAACTGCAACAATGCAACTGCAGGAATGCTACTGCAACAATGCAAAACAACACACATTATGGCAGACAATACAAAAGACATTTATCTGGCAGGCGGATGCTTCTGGGGCACAGAACATTACTTCAAGCAGATACATGGCGTAACAGACACCCAGGTCGGCTATGCAAACGGCACAACCCCCAACCCCACCTACCAGCAAGTCTGCACAAACACCACCCACTTTGCAGAAACCGTACACATACGCTACAACCCCAAAGTCGTAAGCCTCCGCTTTCTGCTGCAGATGTACTTCAAAGCCATTGACCCAATAAGCGTCAACCAACAAGGCCACGATATCGGAACACAATACCGCACCGGCATCTACTACACAGACCCTAACGACCTGCCCATCATAGAAGAAGTCTATGCCACCGAGCAGGCAAAATACACCCAGCCCCTAGCCGTAGAAAAACAGCCCCTTGAAAACTTCTACACAGCTGAACAATACCACCAAGACTACCTAGATAAGAACCCCACCGGCTACTGCCATCTCCCCAAAGCCCTCTTTGACTTCGCCCGCCACGCCCACTTGAACCAAGACTAACTCTCGTCCTCAGAGCGCATCCGGTAACTTTACAAAACTCCCACCCCTTTAAACCATAGCCGCCAGACTATATCATCCCCTTTAGACCATCACCGCCAAATTAGAACCCATACCCTTCAGAGCGTGCCCGACAACGCTACATGACCCCACTCTCAGAGCGTGACCGGCAACTGGCTGGTTGTCAGTTTGATGTATAAAAAACTGTATGTAAAAATGCATACAGTTTTTCATGTAAAACGCTGAGTTTCAAAGGAATCCCGGTCACGCTTCTTTTCAAAGCAAATCCCTGCACACCACCTTTCTATGTCAATCCCCGGTCACGCTTCTTTTCAAAGCATTTCACAAGCACGCTCATTTCAAAATCATCTTCCTGCAAACTCCAATCGCCCTGCCCCAACGGTTACTACCCCCGCTGCCGCCACCGTCCTAAATGACAAGATATTGCATATCTTCATTGAACTTCCTAAATTTGC
>ERZ842401.5544-NODE-5544-length-13933-cov-35.212927_pt1 | contig 13933 bp, 14 predicted proteins | sample MGYA00521270_ERZ842401 | MGnify/ENA primary metagenome ERZ842401 (study PRJEB31892, sample SAMEA3878208) | bioreactor metagenome | biome: Moose rumen | place: Sweden | collected 2011-10 | study: EMG produced TPA metagenomics assembly of the PRJEB12797 data set... | reverse complement strand
TAAAATCCATACTTCTTATTATAAAGCATAAAATACTATTTCAATGATTTTTTTTTATTTTTCAAAAAAATTATGTAATAGTGTTTCTATTTTTGTAGCACATCTTCTATGATGCAAAAGATTCGCGAATGGGAGGCAAACATGCATATTGCAATTTTTAATTGTATGCAGTACAATAATTTATATTTTCTAATGCCATAAAAAGAGTAGGTTCGCGGAAAAAACTGTTTAACCCTTTATTTTATGAAGAATTAGAAGATATAGTGTCGCTCCTTCACGGGAGCGTGAATTGAAACATCTCCTGTCGCTGGCTCAATCGGGAGCGTAAGTCGCTCCTTCACGGGAGCGTGAATTGAAACTGATTACGAGCAAGAGGTTAAGTCTTTGTCTGGTGTCGCTCCTTCACGGGAGCGTGAATTGAAACATAGACAGCTTGCAACTCCTTCTTGCAAAGAAACTGTCGCTCCTTCACGGGAGCGTGAATTGAAACGCAATCTTTCCTGTGCATATTGATTGCTTATCGTGTCGCTCCTTCACGGGAGCGTGAATTGAAACGTCGATACCTCTGCATCGCCTGTTGTTTGGCACGCTGTCGCTCCTTCACGGGAGCGTGAATTGAAACAGCCCGCTTGCAGCTCTTGATACTGGTGCAGCTCGTCGCTCCTTCACGGGAGCGTGAATTGAAACATCTCCTGACGCTGGCACAATCGGGAGCGTAATGTCGCTCCTTCACGGGAGCGTGAATTGAAACTCTCCAGAATGAAAAACGAGCTCGCAGCTCTCTGTCGCTCCTTCACGGGAGCGTGAATTGAAACTTCAGCCCGTAATCGCAACCGACGACGCAGGCGGTCGCTCCTTCACGGGAGCGTGAATTGAAACTCGAAAACGTAACGACACAAGTTGTGCGTAGTAAGTCGCTCCTTCACGGGAGCGTGAATTGAAACACGATGCGTTTAACATCGGTTGAATTTTCATCGCGTCGCTCCTTCACGGGAGCGTGAATTGAAACGCCCCAATTGGGCAAAGAGGTAAATTTACGCGGTCGCTCCTTCACGGGAGCGTGAATTGAAACTTACCGCTCGAAATACCGTGTCCAGCATACTGACCGTCGCTCCTTCACGGGAGCGTGAATTGAAACGCGATACAACAAGACAAACAACGACCGCAAGGGGCGTCGCTCCTTCACGGGAGCGTGAATTGAAACTTATAGCGCGCACCAAAATATGCTACAAGTTGGCGTCGCTCCTTCACGGGAGCGTGAATTGAAACTTATAACGCGCACCAAAATATGCTACAAGTTGGCGTCGCTCCTTCACGGGAGCGTGAATTGAAACGACACTGTAATTTAGCAATACGCTCTTGCGATGCGTCGCTCCTTCACGGGAGCGTGAATTGAAACGCTTTATTATTTTTATCGGTCTGATTAGCATTATGTCGCTCCTTCACGGGAGCGTGAATTGAAACAATATTGGTTGCATACCTAATTGAGCACGCTCAGGCGTCGCTCCTTCACGGGAGCGTGAATTGAAACACAACACTATCAAGAGGTAAACGCATTTCTGGAGGTCGCTCCTTCACGGGAGCGTGAATTGAAACGTCCTTTTTGGCGCAAAAAGAGTTGTCTTATGCCGTCGCTCCTTCACGGGAGCGTGAATTGAAACGCCAACTGTACGAGTAAGGCAGACCAAACTGCGGTCGCTCCTTCACGGGAGCGTGAATTGAAACGACAGGTGTTGACCCTCGTCCGTATGTCGATAAGTCGCTCCTTCACGGGAGCGTGAATTGAAACGATACGGACTATCAGCTGCAACATAAGGCACGTCGTCGCTCCTTCACGGGAGCGTGAATTGAAACGTAGTAACACTATCAACAGCACCAGATAAAGACTGTCGCTCCTTCACGGGAGCGTGAATTGAAACACAACACTATCAACCGATACACGCATTGCTGGGTCGCTCCTTCACGGGAGCGTGAATTGAAACTTGTAACGTGCACCAAAATATGCTACAAGTTGGCGTCGCTCCTTCACGGGAGCGTGAATTGAAACGCCTGGTGCTATGCAGCTCGTTGATTGTGAGTCTGTCGCTCCTTCACGGGAGCGTGAATTGAAACTAATGAGTGGCTGTCTAACTCTTTTTCTGGCGCAGTCGCTCCTTCACGGGAGCGTGAATTGAAACACAACTAATCTCATAATCAGACGCGGGAAGCGCGTCGCTCCTTCACGGGAGCGTGAATTGAAACGATCTGTTTAATAAGCGTATGCGTCGGTATATTGGTCGCTCCTTCACGGGAGCGTGAATTGAAACGTAACCCAAGTCTTTTAAGTCTTTTGTGTAGTCTGTCGCTCCTTCACGGGAGCGTGAATTGAAACGTCTGTTGGCTCTGGCAGTGGTGAGAGTCTTACGTCGCTCCTTCACGGGAGCGTGAATTGAAACGTAATTCTTGGTTGTTTTCGCTCGGTCTTAATTGGTCGCTCCTTCACGGGAGCGTGAATTGAAACGCCGCCGAAAGTGTGGCACGGCAAAACGCGGAAAAGTCGCTCCTTCACGGGAGCGTGAATTGAAACTTCACGCACCTTAAAAGCGATGTCGTCAAACAGCGTCGCTCCTTCACGGGAGCGTGAATTGAAACGCATTGTCTAATGTTGAACATGATAAAAGCACGTGTCGCTCCTTCACGGGAGCGTGAATTGAAACAACATAGACTTGGGCTCGTCCAAAACGTCCGAAATGTCGCTCCTTCACGGGAGCGTGAATTGAAACGTCTTATCCACAACATTAACAACAGTCGCTTCCGTCGCTCCTTCACGGGAGCGTGAATTGAAACTTCAAGAAAAACTTGAAGCCGAACGTCGCGGCGTGCGTCGCTCCTTCACGGGAGCGTGAATTGAAACGTTTTGTTTTTGGTGTATATGCTGAAAAGCGGAAGTCGCTCCTTCACGGGAGCGTGAATTGAAACGCATAAAGCGTTAAATCGCTGGAGATTATCTCGGGTCGCTCCTTCACGGGAGCGTGAATTGAAACACCGCCTGCATAAGATTTTCGCTGCCCTGCGTAAGTCGCTCCTTCACGGGAGCGTGAATTGAAACTAATCGCTTGCAATAATTGTTCTTTTGTAATATTGTCGCTCCTTCACGGGAGCGTGAATTGAAACGTATCATAAAAATCTCCTTAAAAATCACATTCCGTCGCTCCTTCACGGGAGCGTGAATTGAAACTTAATCCTATCGCGCGTGTTATCCCGTGTAATGTTGTCGCTCCTTCACGGGAGCGTGAATTGAAACATTTGCTTGTATCTAAAGAGATACTCTGAAAAGGTCGCTCCTTCACGGGAGCGTGAATTGAAACGAGTACAACCACGAGCAAGGATTGAAACCGCCTGTGTCGCTCCTTCACGGGAGCGTGAATTGAAACAATTATACTGAAGTTACATAGAGTATCGATAGAGGCGTCGCTCCTTCACGGGAGCGTGAATTGAAACGTACAATCACGCAATAATATGCGCCGCGCGGTGTGTCGCTCCTTCACGGGAGCGTGAATTGAAACATTGTTAGCATTGTATCCAATCCGTCAACGGTTACGTCGCTCCTTCACGGGAGCGTGAATTGAAACACGTTACCCGTTCCAAAATCGACGCGATAGCCTATGTCGCTCCTTCACGGGAGCGTGAATTGAAACATAGCGATATAAGGACGCTTCAATATCAATCGTGTCGCTCCTTCACGGGAGCGTGAATTGAAACATATCGCAAAAGCCATATTGCCATATTTTACGGGAGTCGCTCCTTCACGGGAGCGTGAATTGAAACGTTTCGTCCTGTTCCATTTCGTCAAACTCCTTGGTCGCTCCTTCACGGGAGCGTGAATTGAAACCTTCAGTCGCAAAAGGTAATGACTGCTTGAACCCGTCGCTCCTTCACGGGAGCGTGAATTGAAACATAGGGGGAACGTTATGGAATACAAGAACGACACGTCGCTCCTTCACGGGAGCGTGAATTGAAACACTGGCGGACAACTTTGTTGAGATTGGAGAGTTCGTCGCTCCTTCACGGGAGCGTGAATTGAAACGGAAAACATTGAATACGGACATCGTTTTATTCATTAGAACTTGATGAAATAAATAAGGTTTCCCGTCGGTGGACAGTCAATGATGACGGAACACTTACCCCAGAGGATAAGCTATCCACAGGAAACCCTAACGACACTATACCGCAAAATACTTTATTTGTCAAAACGATTTTTGACATTGTGCGGGGAAGTGTTTTTAAGTCGCTTATTCACGGGAGCGCGAATGGTAAATATTTCTATATAATACAAAGAAATGTATTGACATGAATATAATATCGTGTTATAATAGAATTACAGTTTAGGGAAGGAGGCAAGGTAAAAACTTTTTCGGAGGCTTGCAAATGCAAGACAAAAAGAAAAAGAAACCAAAAAAAGACCCCGATAAGCACGATTCAGGGTCTTTGCCGTTGGTTCTCAAAATCATAGAATTGATTTTGAAGTGTATCGAAGCCCTTATTAGACGATATATCGGCTAGTAAGGTAGGCGGTGGGAAATGGAACTTCCTACCACTTTTTTATTATTGCATATTTTACCGCAAAAAGTCAAGGCAAAAAATATTTCAAAACCAAAAATAATTTTATATCAAACTTTTTTTGTCAATAAATTTATGCAGAAATTACTGTGCACGATGAGTGAGCGTCTGCATAAAAATAGCGGTCGATTAGGTCTTTTTCGACTTTTGGCATTGATTTTTTTGCGGTGCGTTCGGCGATTTTCACGCAATAATATTTTCCGTCAATATATGCCCGCAATCCATAATTTTCAGAAAGGCAAATAGTAAACGGCGTTTTTGGTTTATGAGCCGCCAAAATCCGAAAACGGATTCTTTGAAAGAATCGGTTTTTTTAATCGACTCGGATTTTTAGGAGACAGCCCCCGCGCGATGAGGGCGGGCGGTTTACGGAGACGGAAAATGGAAAAAACGAAAGCACAAAAAATGCAGAAAAATTGACTCTTGAAATGTGGGGTACTTCTTCCGAAGTTATAAAATTATCAACTCCCAAAAGGAGTGTAAACAATTATGCAGATGCAAGGCAAATATTATCTACATTTGCAGGAATGGAATTAAAAAATAAAAATGGCTTAACAGGTAGAATCTCCAGAAAAAGCATAGAAAAATTTTTAAGCGGCAAGGCTGTAAAAACATCTTTTGATTTGAAAGCGCATTTTTTAGTTTTAGCAAATATTGATACTTTGTTTCAAAATGCTATAGAACCATTTGAAACAGAACCCGATAAACACGGAAGCCCAGATGTAAAAGCAATCCATAGGACTTATGCACCGTTATTGATTGAAATGAATGGAGAAAAAAGAATTATCCCCATAAAGTTTACTGTAAAAGAATATGCTGATAAAAATCAGAAAAATAAATTGTATAGTATTGAAGCTATAGATTTTGTATTAAAAAACGAAAAGATTACTGGTATCTTAACAGGACATATTCACGATAACGGAATATCCCCTATCCGCAGTAATCTTTTCTATTTCACTGTAACACACGATAGCGAAAAAAACAAGAAAATCAGTTTCACGATGTTTTTGTGTCGGATATTGAATTATACAAAAAAAGCGATATTTTGTGTAACCTCTCGGATAACAACCGAGCAACTATCAAAATATCGCCTTATGATTCCATTTTAGCAGATGTCTTTTCTGTTGTCAATAATAAAAAAAATTGCACTTTTGATAACAGCATTTCTGGGCTGTTTGAGATGCGGTTGCTTTTATTGCGCTTATCGGTGCGAGCGTGCTATAATAAACGTCGACCGCTCCTTCACGGGAGCGTGAATTGAAACGGTAAATGCGATTGCCATTTATACCTCCATATCTGTCGCTCCTTTACGGGAGCGTGAATTGAAACGCCCTCGAAAAGCCCATAACCGTGTTCCAATCAGTCGCTCCTTCACGGGAGTGTGAATTGAAACTAGGTTAGCGGCTTGCCTTAAAAATAGCCGCAAGTCGCTCCTTCACGGGAGCGTGAATTGAAACAAAACCGTTGAAAAACCATTCAAAATTTGGAGGTGTTTCAAAAGGTTTGCTCTTTTTTATGTCATTCCCGTGCTATAATGACAGCATATTTTCGGTAATGCCACGAAAAAATTGTCATGCTGAACTCTTTTCAGCATCTCGCTTAAAATGTGTTTTTGTGCAAAAAAATGCTGTCTGATAAATCGTATCAAACAGCATGTGTGTGTTTAATATTTGTTTTCGCCGAGCGCAAAGCCCGTCAAATCGTGTCCCGGATACACGAGGGTATCGTCTGGCAGGGAATACAATCGACGAAGGCTTCCGAGCATATCGTTGTAATTGCCGTCAAAAAAATCCGTGCGCCCGTAACCGCAATAAAAAAGCGTGTCGCCCGAAATCAGAATGTGCTCTGTTTGGTTCATCAGGCAAATGCTTCCCGCGGAATGTCCCGGCGTGTGAATCACCAACCAGTGAGAGAGCGCATTTTGTACGCTCTGACTTTCAGTGTGGATTGCTTCAGACAGTATTTGCCCCTCGCTCAAAAATGCAGTTGCTTCGGGTAATTGCCTAAACTCGCTCGCCAGCCCCGTTGCTCCACAATCGTCGAGGATTTTTGACTGCGCTTCAGCGGCGTTTTTGCCGAGATATTTCGCGTCTGCCTCGTGAATCAAAACAGGAACTGCGGAATTTTGCTTGCAAAACGCGGAGAGCTTGGCAACGTGGTCAAAATGCCCGTGTGTCAAAACGACCGCGACCGGATTTTTTCCATTCAGGTCAAAATCTGCCGCAGGGTCAACCACAAAAACGTCGGTTTCCGTTAAAGGCACAACGAGCGTATTTTCTCTCATTTCTTTGCTGACAAAAACGTTGATGTCCATAAAATTATTCTTGCACCTGCTCTGGAGCGCTTTCAGCGGGAGTTTCCGTTTCTGCGGGCTGCTCTGTTGCGGCATTTTCTTCTGTTGCCTCGTCTGAACGCTGCTTTGAATAGCTTACGCTTAACTTTCTGCCGCGATAATCATAGCCGTTGAGCGCGGCAATCGCCTTTTCTGCATCTTCCTTAAAGAGCTGGATAAACGAATAATTTGCGAGCACTTTGATTGTGCCGATTCGTTCCCTTTCAATGCCTGCAACATTCGCGATGAGACCCACGAGGTCGCGCGGGAAAACGTGGCGATTTCTGCCGATGCCGATAAAAATCGTGGACGCAAGCGATTCATCAATCACGATTCGCGGCGGGCGTTCGGTGCGTTCTGTTTTTTCGCCTTCGCTTCGGCGCTCTTCGCTTCTCGGCTTTTCAGCGCGCTCATTGCGATTGAAATGCTCTTCGGTGCGCTGTTTTCGCAAGAATCTCGGCTTTGAACTTTCGCCGCTCAAGAGCAATTTGGTGATATACGCGGCAACATACGAACGGCGACCGAGCGGAATGCATTTTTTGAAAATCTTCTTGAGCCGCGCCAACTCGTCAGGGTCAGCCTCGTGCTCCACTTTTGAAAGCATTCCAGAAAGAAATTCTGTCATCTGTTCTTCTTTTATTTCGACTTCATTTTTATTCATCATACTATAACTTCTCCAAGTAAAATTTTATTCGGACGTAAAATCCATCAAATACCCAAAATCAAGTTTTTTGAATCCGAATATCGTAAAGAGTTTTTTCATATTTTCGTTAGCTATGACATTTGAAAACATTATTTGTTGCACATTTTTCGTTTGTAACATCGTAAAAAATTGCTCCAAAAGCTCTTTCGCAATTCCGAGCCCTCGAAATTGATTTTGCACAAAAAATGCCGTAACATAAAAAACTGTTTTTGAATCTTCTGGGCACGGAACGCCGATGACACAGCCTGCAAATTCATTTGAAATAGATGTGCATAAAATACCTATTTCAGTTTTGTGTTTGCCATATTCAAAATGATGGATATTTATATCTGAAATGGCATATTGAATTGCATCGTTGTCATATTGTGCGCTTGCAGACAGTGTTTTTATTGCCTGAAAAACGAGCTCTCTGTCTTTTTGAGAGTTGTAGGGCTGAAAAACAAAATCCGAAAGCAACAAATCTTCTGTGTCGTCGATTTCATTGTCCAAAAGTTCAAGACCCCAAGATTCCCGAAGCGTGTTGTACCATTTTTGAACGTGTGCAATCATTTTTTTATTCTTAAAAAAATGCCATTTTCGTTCAATTTCGGGATATTGCTTAATGACGCTCTTGAAATTCCTAAAAACTCCGCGACCAGAACGGAGAACGTTTTTGAGTTCAGCGGCAACAATCGGGTTGTGCAAATTGAAGGCAAACTCTTCAAGCAATGAAAATCCATCTGCGGAAGTCCATGTTGGAAGCGCGAAAAATGTATCTTCGTCAGGCGTTTGGTCAAACCGCTCAACCGTGAGCGTGGACGCATTTATCGCGGATTTTTCAGTTTGATTTTCCATCGCAAAAAGGATTTTCTGCAAAAGTTCGTCGTTCAGGTCAAAAGTCATTTTGAAACCCTATTTCACGTCAGCGCGTTTTGAAACAATGCGGTCAACAAGCCCGTAGCTTATGGCTTCTTCGGCATTGAGCCAATAATCGCGGTCTGTGTCTTTTGTAACCTGCTCAATATCTTTGCCTGTTGCGTCAGAAATAATCTTGTTGAGTTTTGCACGCGTTTTAGCAAGTTCTTGCGCATGGATTTCAATATCGGTTGCTACGCCCTTAATGCCACTCATTGGCTGGTGAATCAAGTACTGGCTGTTTGGAAGCGCAAGCCGCCGTTCTTTTGGCACGGCAAGCAATATCAAAGCTGCTGCACTTGCAACAAGCCCCATTCCAATGAGTGTGACAGGCGCGTTGATAAATCGAATCATATCAAAAATCGCAAAACCCGCTTCAACGTCTCCTCCCGGAGAGTCGATATACATTCTGATTGGCTCGTCAGAATCGGCTTCCATCATCAAAAGGTCGCGCACGATTTTCTCGGCAAGTTCTTTGTTTATCTCTCCGCTCAGAATAATCTGCCTTGTTTTAAGGAATTTTTCGGCGAGGGGGTCAGCACCCGCTTTCTTCTCGTCCTTCTTTTCCTCTTCGTCGTCATCGTCGAAAGTAATTCCAAATGAATGTTTCATCATTCCCCCAAAAAACGTATAATTGTCTATACTAGCGAAAAAGCGATTTTCTGTCCATTATCCCGCGCAAAAATTACGGATAAGCCTTAAAATCTTGAACCACGCTGATTGCGGACTGAACCGTTAAATCCGGGAAAACCTTTTGCGCCACGCTCATCGCTTTTTCGACCAATGCGCTTGAATCGGCAACGCCCTGCAAAACGAGCGTGTCTCCGCTGATAACGGCGTGCAAAAAGTTGATGTTCAAATTGTATTCAAACACGAGCTTATTCACGAGTCGCTGTGCCGAAAGCAAATCTTGCAGTTTTTTCTTGCCCTCTGCTTCTTTTTCGGGCGTGATAGCGACATCTTTCAAATTTTTAAGGATTTTTACAGAATCTTCAATTCCGAGCATTCCCGTGTTCAAAACAAGGTGATAATGCGTTGAGTCTGTGTTGTCCACGTTGAAAAAGCTCTTGTGAAATCCAGCGCGATTTGCGGTGCTTTCCGTGATTCTCTGTTTTGCCTGCTTTTCGTCCCAAGCGAACTCTGTCTTTAGCCGTTCTGTGCGAATTGCATCGTTTGCCACAAAGCGCACCGCCAAATGATTCGGCAGTGTTTCCAAAATCACAAAAGCCCCGCGCCCGATTAAAATGCAGTTATCTTTTGCGGCTGCTTCAAGAATAGCAAGCTGAAGATAATCTAAATATTCGTCGCGGTCTTTTGCCAATGATGCAAAGAATCCCGGCTTTTTTTCGTCGTATTTCTTGAGCTTTTCGGCAGGAAATCCCAGCTCGATAATGCGTGCCTCAATGTCCTTTCTGCCGATGAATGTGTAGCCAATTTCCTTTGCAAGTGCGCTTGCAATTTCATCTCCTAATGCTGCAACTTGACGCGAAATCGTAATTACTGCCATATTTACCTCCTGACAATATTTTTAGTTTGCTGTAACATATATAATAATACAATTTTCGATAAAGTCAAAGGAAACCAGCAAATGAGTGATTTTTTTTCAACAGATGATGCGTCTTTAACGTGGAAAGAGAAGGGACGGCGGGAACTTTTGAAGACGGTTGTTTTTTCGGTGAACGAAAGCGAAAGCGTGAGTCCGAATGGCGATGTGGGGCATTATGTCGTGGTGGACGCGCCTGATTGGTGCATTGTGATTCCGGAAGACGAGGGCGATTTTTTGATGGTCAAGCAATGGCGGCACGGTTTTGGCGGCTTGAGCGTGGAATTTCCCGGTGGTGTTGCTGAAAAGGGCGAAAAACCCGAAACGGCGGCAGCTCGCGAGCTTTTGGAAGAAACGGGATTTCGTGCAAACGAGATGATTTTTCTCGGCTCAATGAATCCGAATCCTGCGCTTTTTTCTAATCGGGTTCACGTTTTTCTTGCCCGAAAACTGTACAAGGCATCTTTGCAAAAACTCGACGCTGATGAATTTGTGGCTTTTTCCCGAATTCCAAAATCAGAAGTGTTAGCAAAAATGGGCACCGACGAGCAGCCTCACGCGCTGATGACGGCAGCGTTATGCTTGTATCTAAAAAATTTTGCGATTTAGACAATTCGTGTTATAATGAGCGCTGATATGCGTTGTTTTTACAAATGCGTATCAGGTAAGCAACGAGGAGAACGATATGGCTGATGATTTTAAGTTCAGTATTGAAGAATGTTTTGGCGTGATTTCTGAAGGCTCAAAAGGCTGGACGACCGAGCTGAATTTGGTTTCGTGGAATGAGCGTGCGCCCAAATTCGACATCAGAAGCTGGGACAGCGAACATAAAAAGATGGGTAAAGGCATTTCTTTCACGAAGCAGGAACTTATCAAACTTCGTGACATTTTGGATTCGCTCGATTTGGGGTGATTTTCATATCGCAATCTGTTCTTCGTAAACGCTGCATTGCGCCCCGCCTTTTATGACGATTTCATAGAGCATTTTTTCGAGCAACAGCGTTTCGAGAGCAGTGCTGTTTGCTCGAATTTTCATATCAGAATCGGCGAGCAAGGCTACCACAGACGCTGTTTGAAATGCGTTCCAAATGCGAGATGCCGCGCGATAACGCTTTTGCGCATTTTTGTTGAGAAACGCTCCGTTTTTTTCCGGCATTTCTCCTTTTGCAACCAGCGAATGCCAAAGCCGAAGTTGCTTGAAGCAATACGAAAGACCCGCGATTATTGCAATGCCGCTTGAACTGCGCGCGTACAGCAATTTGTTCAAAATGGCGAGTGAATTTTCAAATCGCGTTTGCGGGGAGTTTTCAGCATCTGCCATTGCATTGAACAGCGTGAACGGCGATTCTTCTCGGGTTGACGCAAGAACGGACTGAACATTCTCGTCGGTGATGACGCTTCCTTTTGGAAATCCCGAAAAAATCATTGCGGAAGCTGATTTGAGCGCGCCTGTGTTGTTTTCTACCATTTCAAGCATGGACTGAACGGCATCGTCGGTAATCGCGTAGTTGTTTTTTCGGAAAAAATTGATGAGCCATTCTTCCTTTTTGTCGTCAAACAGCTCCCAAAACGTTTTTTGATTTTCTTTAGGAACAATATCCTTCAGCTTTTTATCCACGCTATTTTCAGCGGTCGTAAGCACCAAAATAGCCTGCCCGGGAGATGCAATCCACGACTGCAAAAGCGCAAGGTCGTTTTTTGTTTTGAGCATTTCTGCTCCGTCAAGCACAACAAAAGTACAGGGAATAAAAAGATTTTCGTTTTGGAGTTGAGAAATCACCTCAGAAAATTGAATGTCATTCCAATAATATTTATAAAAATCAATTTCACCGTATGTTTTTACAGCATTTTTCCGAAGATTTTGGATTGCTTCTTCTTTTTCGCCGATTTCCGAACCTGTATAAAGAAAGATGGGGGAACTCATATTTTTGAAAATATTTTAAGACAAATTAAAAATAACCGATTCTCAAGCATTTCCGCAAAAAAACAAAAGCGGAAATGCACCCAAAAACAAGAATATTTGACGATTACTCTTCTTCAAATTTTGAATCAAAAAGTGCCTGAATTGCCGCCGCTGCGTCGCCTTCGTCAGCACCTTCTGTTTTGAGCGTGAGTTGCTCGTTGTAAGCCGCCGCCATGGTAATCACACCCATAATTGACTTTGCATTCACTTGCATTCCATCTTTTTCCAGCGTAACTTCACTAGAAAACTTGTTTGCTGTTTGTGCAATCAAAGCCGCAGGTCTTGCGTGAACGCCAGCTCTGTTTCTGACTGTCAAAATTTTTTCTGTCATAATATTCCCCTTGATTATGCGTTTATTCTAATAAGAAACTTCATTCCCGTAAAATGCGGTCTGAGCTTCTCCTGTTTCTATCCATTTTAGCACGTTCTGGTTAAATTCCTTGGCGGAATTATAGCCCATTGCTTTTAGGCGTTCGTTCATAGCGGCGGCTTCAATAATAATAGGAAGATTTCTGCCGGGCTTTACCGGAATCTCCAAAAACGGAACTTTTACGCCGAGCAAATCTTCTACATGATTTTCTGTGCCCAAGCGGTCGTACACTTTGTTGTTGTCCCAATCCTCGAGCTTTACGATGAGCTGGATTTCCTTTTGCTCTTGAACCGCACCAATGCCGTAAAGCTGCGAAATATTGATAATGCCGATGCCGCGCACTTCCATGTGGTGGCTTATGAGCGAATTTGGACCTGTTCCCACGATGGTATTTCCGTGAACGCACCGAATTTCCACGATGTCGTCTGCAACGAGGCGATGTCCGCGCTCAACAAGTTCCAATGCGGTTTCGCTTTTTCCCACCCCGCTTGCACCAATGAGCAAAATTCCAAGACCGTAGACTTCTACCAAAACGCCGTGGAGCGTCTTTCGCGGTGTAAAAATATTGTCGAACACTCGCAGTAGGCGCATAGAAAATTCTGTGGAATCCAAATCCGTTTGCAAAACAGCACATTTTGCTTCTTCTGCAATTTCCAAAAAATCCTCGAGCGGCACGAGCGAACGCGAAAAAACAACGCAGGGAATATCGTAAGAAAAAAGCCTGCGAAGCCGTTCCGTGTTGTTTTCTTCGTGCAATTTTTTCAGATATGCAAATTCGCCGCGACCAAAAAGCTGCACTCTGTCATTTGCAAAATTTTCGTAAAAGCCCGACAGCGCAAGTCCCGGGCGATTTATGTCGGGAACTTCAATCGGTTTTGAAAGCCCTGTTCTGCCACCTATACAGCGTAAATTAAGAGAATCATGACCTGTTAAGTTCAAATTAAGTAAATCTAATATCGTGAAACTCTTCGCCGTCATAATTCATACTATAACATAGCTTATGAATATTTTTCAAGTAATGTCGCTGTCTTATTTTATACTCTAATCAACTTAGAGCAAAGGAAAAGTTAAAAAAACTTAATCCTTGCAAAAGTTGATTGACCTATGGAATAAGACAACCTCCTTATTCGATAGGTGGCAATCGCTACTTATCAATCCTACTCCGACAGGATAAAGTAGATGACTGCCTGTGTTTTAGAGGTTGAAAGCACAGGCAGTTTTTTTTTGTGCCTGAAGGAGTTTTCAATGGACGAGTATTACAGCGATGAGGAAGATGATATTCGCTATCTTGGCAGTGGGGACGAGAGCGAAGAAGTTTTTGAAGACGGCGAAAAGCTCAAGTTTGAAGTGAACGGAAAAACACTGTATCCGTATTTTGCTTATACGCTGAGCTGGGATTGGGATATTGAAGGCGTGTATGCAGAGGGCGAGAACTTTCTTGCAGATATTGACGAGGAATCAATCGAGATTACCGACGATTACGGCGAAACGGTGGATTATGAGCCAACGGCGGAGCAGCTTGCAGAATG
>ERZ842401.5543-NODE-5543-length-13934-cov-4.212551_pt1 | contig 13934 bp, 16 predicted proteins | sample MGYA00521270_ERZ842401 | MGnify/ENA primary metagenome ERZ842401 (study PRJEB31892, sample SAMEA3878208) | bioreactor metagenome | biome: Moose rumen | place: Sweden | collected 2011-10 | study: EMG produced TPA metagenomics assembly of the PRJEB12797 data set... | reverse complement strand
CCCGCCCAATAGTCTCTCCAAAAGATCACCAGTTCCTTACTTAATCCACAAAATCGAATTCCAGGTCGTACAGATCGACGGTGTCGCCCTCCTGAACGCCTGCTTCCCGCAGCTGGTCGATGACCCCGGTCTGAATCAGCACCCGCTGGAAATACTGCAGGCTCTCCGTCTCGTCGAAGTCGATGGTGTTCAGGATCTTCAGCAGCCAGGGGGCCCGGACGAAGTATATCCCGTCCTCCACGGTGATCTCCACCTTCCCCCGGGAAAGGCTTTCCACCGGGGCCTGCTCCGGAGCCTCCGCTTCGTACCGTAGAATGGGCGGCAGCTTGGAAAGCTCCTCGCTGATCTTATCCAGCAGGGGGTCTACTCCTTCCCGGATGGGGGCCATGATGGGAAAGAACTGGTACCCTTGCTCCTCCACGAAAGCCTTGAACTCCGCCACCTGCTCGTCGGTGGCCAGGTCGCACTTATTCCCTGCCACTAGCATGGGGCGTTGAGCCAGATCCAGGTTGAACTTCTCCAGCTCCTCCTGGATGATGCGGAAATCCTCCTGGGGGTCTCTCCCCTCGCTGCCCGCTACATCCACGATATGCACCAGCAGCCGGCAGCGCTCCACGTGGCGCAGGAACTGATGCCCCAGCCCTACCCCCTGCCAGGCGCCCTCAATGAGCCCGGGAATGTCCGCCATGACGAAGGAACGGCCCTCCCCCAGGCGCACCACCCCCAGCACAGGGGTCAAGGTGGTGAAGTGGTAGTTGGCGATGTTGGGCTTGGCCTCGCTGACCACGCTGACCAGGGTGGACTTGCCCACGTTGGGAAAGCCCACCAGGCCCACGTCCGCCAGGAGCTTCAACTCCAGCTGGACCTCGTACTCCTCCCCGGGGGTGCCGGGCTTGGCAAAGCGGGGGGTCTGCCGGGTGGGGGTGGCAAAGTGCACGTTCCCCCAGCCGCCCCGGCCGCCCTTGGCCACGATCTGGGGCTCGTCCCCGCTCATGTCCGCCAGCAGGCGGCCGGTCTCGGCATCCTTCACCAGGGTGCCCCGGGGGACCTTCACCACCAGGTCCGGGGCGCTTTTGCCGTATTGCCGGCTGCCCCGGCCGTTCTCTCCCCGCTGGGCGACGTATTTGCGCTTATAGCGAAAATCCGCCAGGGTGGACAGGTTGTCGTCCACCTGGAACACGATGTTCCCGCCCCGACCGCCGTCGCCGCCGTCCGGCCCGCCGCTGGCCACATATTTCTCCCGGTGAAACGCCACGGCCCCGTCGCCGCCGTCCCCGGCCTTGATCTTGATTTTGGCAATGTCGATAAACATGAGGTCAGGCCTCCTTTTTCTTCATGGATCTCAGCCCAAAAACCGCCACGGCCAAAAGGGCCCCCAGGGCCAAGGAGACGACTCCCAGCGGCAGCCAGTGGAGCGTATACAGCAGCAGCCACTGGACCTGCCCGCTCCAGCCAAAGGGCATCCCCACCAGGATCACCAGATCCACCGCCAGGGCCAGACCGGCCAGGGACAGAAGCAGCCACTTCTTGTGCCGAGGGGCCTTGCGCTCCAGCAGCCATTGGGCCAGCCAGCCCAGGAGGAAGAATCCAAAGAGCAATGCCAAGTACCACCAATAACGCCCGGGTTCATGCAGCATCGATCCCATGGCAAAAATGCTAATGATAATGAACGTCATTTTCGTTTCCTCCCAACAAAAAACTTCCCCAGGTCCTCCCCGGGGAAGCTTCATCCGTTCTTTCGGGGACGCGGGGAGAACGCTCTCCCGAACCGGGTGCGTTTCCTTGAAGTATCCCCTATGTGCCGGGTCTTACTCGGCCTCGGCGTAAACGCTGACCTTCTTGCGGTCGGCGCCCATACGCTCAAACTTCACCTTGCCATCGATGAGGGCGAACAGGGTGTCGTCAGAGCCCCGGCCCACGTTGGTACCGGGATGGATCTTGGTGCCGCGCTGCTTGACCAGGATGTTCCCGGCCAGCACGTGCTGCCCGTCGGCCCGCTTGACGCCCAGGCGCTTGCTCTCGGAGTCGCGGCCGTTCTTGGTGGAGCCCATGCCCTTTTTATGAGCAAAAAGCTGGATATTGATCTTCAGCATGACGATCTCTCCTTTACAAGAATAATGTGTGATCAGATCTCGATGTACCCCACCCGCAGGTGGTCGGGGTACTGCTCCTCCAGCTGCTGGAGGTGGAGCTTGAGGCCCTCGAACAGGGCTCTGCAGACCTCTTCATCCTTCTGGTCCACCCGAAAGAACAGGTCCCCTTCCTCCGCCCGCAGGGACAGAGGGGCGACGTGCATGGCGTCGGTGACGGTATTCACCACCAGGTACGCCGCGCTGGAGACCGCCGCGCAGACGATATCACTGCCGGCCTCGCTGTAGTCCGCGTGCCCCCGGATGGAGAACCCGGCCACCCAGCCGTCGGGGTGCGCCAGAAAGTCCGCTCCGATCATGTTACGCCTTCACGGCCTCGATCTGCACCTTGGTGTAGGGCTGACGATGACCCATCTTGCGCTTCTCGTTCTTCTTGGCCTTGTAGGTGAAGACGGTGATCTTCTTGGCCTTGCCGGTCTTGACCACCTTGCCCGTGACGCTGGCGCCCTCCACGTAGGGGGTGCCGATCTTGGCCCCGTCCTCGCCGAAGACAGCCACCACGGGGAACTCCACGGTCTCGTCGTCAGCGGCGTCCAGCTTCTCCACGTAGATCACGTCGCCGTACTGGACCTTGTACTGCTTTCCGCCGGTCTCGATGATTGCGAACATCCAGTTCATTCCTTTACTGATAGACTCGCTATGCTTGCAGGCGACGCCCAAAAGGGCATACTTCGAGAGCCCGCCATAAGCGGCCTACACACTATACCACAAACAAAATGGGAAAGTCAAGCCTTTTCTTCCCCATTTTCCCGGATCTTTGGCCCATTCAGGACCTTCGTCACCGGGCGGGCGTTCTCCCGCACCAACACCAGCACGTCCTCGTTCTGCTCCACCGCGTGGATGATCTCCCGCCGCTTCTGGCTGTGCAGGTACACAGTCAGGCCCAGGTTTGCCAAGGTGACCCCGGCGTACAGCAGCTTCTCCCAGGTCTGGGGCCGGCGCTGGCGGGGGTCCTTCTTTCCCAGCTTGATCTGCTCGATCTGCCTGCGGCGCGCCTTGCGCTCCCGCTCCGCCTTCTTTCTCAAGGCAGCTGTCACCGCCTGAGCCGCTCTCCGTCTGTCCATACGCTCACCGCCTCTTGTATTCCTGCTCGCAGTACTGGCACCGGTACCGGTGGCTCTTCTCGTCCCGCAGCAGGAAGATCTGGTCCACCTGCTCCACGGTGGAGACACACCGGGGGTTCTTACACCGGATGACGTTTACCAGCTTCTTGGGCAGGGAAGGCTTGGTCTTGCTGACCAGCTTCCCGCCCCGGATGGTGCACACCGTGGCCCCGTCGTCGATGAAGCCCAGCACGTCCAGGTCCACATCGGTGACGCCCTCGATCTTGATGATGTCCTTCTTCCCCAGCTTCTCGCTCTTGGCGTTTTTGATGATGGCCACGCTGGTGTCCAGCCGGTCCAGCTCCAGCAGCTCGTACACCCGCATCCCCCGCCCGGCGGTGATGTGGTCGATGACGATGCCGTTTTCGATACTGTCGATATTCAGCATATCCAAGCCTCCTATCTGGGCTAATACCCGAATTCCAAAACCACCTCATCCGTCACGCTGCGCGTGACACCTTCCCCATGAGGGGAAGGCTCTATAAGGAGTCTAATCCTCCAGGATCCCGCTCTCCAGCCCCAGCAGGGACAGGATCAGCGCCATGCGCACGAACACCCCGTTCCTGGCCTGGGTAAAGTACAGCGCCCGGGGGTCCTGGTCCACCGCCTGGGCGATCTCGTTCACCCGGGGCAGGGGGTGCAGGATGGCCAGGTCCTTCTTGGCCCCGGCCAGCTTCTCCGGAGTCAGGACGTAGCTGTCCTTCAGGCGCACATAGTCCTCCTCGTTGAAGAAGCGCTCCCGCTGGACCCGGGTCATGTAGAGCACATCCAGGGAGCCCATGACCTCCTCCATGTCCCGGACCTCGCAGTAGGGGCACCCGGAGGGCCGGATGACCTCCTGGAGGATGTAGCCGGGAGCCCGCAGCTCCTCGGGGGAAATGAGGATGAAGTTCACATTCTCGTAGCGCACCAGGCTCTTGATCAGGCTGTGCACCGTGCGGCCGAATTTCAGGTCGCCGCACAGGCCGATGGTCACCCCGCTGATCTCACCCCGGCTGCGCCGGATGGTCAGCAGGTCGGTGAGGGTCTGGGTGGGGTGCTGGTGCCCCCCGTCCCCGGCGTTGATCACCGGGATGCCGGAGTAGCGGGCCGCCACCATGGGGGCGCCTTCCTTGGGGTGCCGCATGGCGGCGATATCCGCATAGCCTGACACCATGCGGATGGTGTCCGCCACGCTCTCCCCCTTGGCCGCGCTGGAGCTGTCCGCCGAGGCGAAGCCCAGGGTCTTGCCCCCCAGGCGCATCATGGCGGATTCAAAGCTCAGCCGGGTGCGGGTACTGGGCTCGTAAAACAAGGTGGCCAGGATCCGGCCGTCGCACCGGTGGGCGGACTCCCCCGGCGCCGCGATGATCTTCTCCGCCAGCCCCAGCAGCCGGTCCGTCTCCTCCCGGCTCAGGTCCAGGGGGTCAATGAGATGCCGCATGGTATCGCTCCTTTCCATTATTCTTATCTATTATACCTGCTGTCGGCGATTTTGCAAGAAAAAAGAGCGCCGGAGGCGCTCTCACTTCTCAAACTTCTCGAAGAGACGGTCGAATAGTCTTTCCTGATCTTTCCAGGCAAGCTCACGCCGCTCAGCGGACTCACTCTCAAAAACAAAGTCCTTGCACCAATCGGTAATAGGCTTGTTTGTTTGGTGCTTGCTGCAGAAAAAGATGGCTTTTCCCTCAACCTTCCTGGTAAGGTCATAGTGCTTGCATCTCCAGCAGGCGGGAAAACCCCCGGGCTTGTTCCCTTGCTCGTATTCTTTCCAGAAATCCCAATCCCTGTCCATGCGGCAAGCTCCCCAGAACAAAAAATGCGCAGCCGAAGCTGCGCATGAAAAACGCCTGCTCCGTTTGCTGCGACACAAACTGATGGTAGTAGCACACGGCGACAACCCTCTGGAGTGGCGTTTTTGCCAGATCAAAGGTTGTCACGCATCTGCTACTTTATTCAGTTTGTGTCGCAGGCATATTCTACCATACAGGCCCCCAAAAAGCAAGAGAAAAGCGCCGGGGTTTTCCCGACGCTCTTAACTCCTAACTGCTAGCTCCTAACTCCTAACTCCTAATTCCTCATTCTTCCTCGTCGTCCTCGGGGGCGTCCCAGTTGTGCCACACGTTCTGCACGTCGTCGGAGTCCTCCAGCAGGTCCAGCATCTTCTGCATCTTCTCCTGGGTCTCCTGGTCGGCGATGGCGGTATAGGTGTCGGGGACCATCTCCACCTCGGCGGAGACGAACTCGTACCCCTTCTTCTCCAGGTCCTCCCGGACCGCGGAGAAATCGTCCGGCTCCGTGGTGATCTCGAACACGTCCTCGTCCGCGCTGAAATCAGCGCCGCCGGCCTCCAGGGCATCCATCATCACGGTGTCCTCGTCCAGGTCCTCCCGCTCGATGACGATAACGCCCTTCTGCTTGAACATGAAGCTGACGCAGCCGTTGGTGCCAAGATTTCCGCCGTATTTGTCGAAGGCATGACGCACGTCGGCGGCAGTGCGGTTGCGGTTGTCGGTCAGGGCCTCCACGATCACCGCTACGCCGGAGGGGCCGTAGCCCTCGTAGGTCACGTTCTCGTAGTTGTCGGCATTGCCCTCGCCGGCAGCCTTCTTGATGATGCGCTCGATGTTGTCGTTGGGCACGTTGGCGGCCTTAGCCTTGGCGATGCAATCCTTCAGCTTGGAGTTGGCGTTGGGGTCGGCAGAGCCGCCCTCCTTCACCGCTACGGTGAGCTCCCGGCCGATCTTGGTGAAGATCTTGGCCTTGGCGCCGTCGGCCTTCTCCTTCTTGCGCTTGATGTTGTTCCATTTGGAATGTCCGGACATATTTTCCATCCCTCTCTGGGAAATTTTTAACTATGGTAGTATATCACAGCTTGTCCGCGATTGCAAGGGCCAGTTCCCGAGCCTGCTCCAAGGCGGGGGCGGCAAAAGCGTCTCCCCGGTCGGTCTCCGGCCAAACCACTGTGCCAGCCAGGCGGGTGTTCATCACGGTAAAGGCCCGCTCCAGCTGAGCGGCGATATGCCCGTCCCCGGCGTCCTCCCCGCTGCCCCGGGTGAGCAGCAGCGCCGCCTCCCGGTGGGTGGGGATGGCCGGCTTCACCCCCCGGGCAAAGCGGGCCTCAAAGTACCGCTGCCAGCGGTCCAGCAGGGCCTTCATAGGGCTGGGCAGACCGGCGTTGTACACCGGGGCGGCCATTACCAGCACGTCGCAGGAGACCAGCAGCCGGTGCACCTGGTCCAGGTCGGCAAAAGCGCAGCCGTCCACGGTCTTGCACAGGCCGCAGGCGGTGCAGGGAGCGGGGTTTAAGGCAAAAAGGCCCACCTGGGTGACCGTGGCCCCCATGGCCCGCAGAGGCGACAGGAACGCCTCTGTCAGCCGGGCGGTGGGGCCTTCCCTATGGGGCGAACCGAACAGCACCAGCACTTCCATCAGGCGACCTCCTCTCCCACGTTATCGTTTCTATATTCATGCCCTTAGAAGGGCAGCAGGCCCAGGTGCTCCAACAGGATACGCACCCCCAGCACAATGAGGATGATCCCGCCGGCCAGCTCCGCCCGGCGCTTATACCGGGCGCCGAACAAACTGCCTACCTTGACGCCTACCGCCGAGAGCACAAAGGTCACCGCGCCGATGAAGCTGACAGCCGGGACGATCTCCACCTGCAGGAAGGCGAAGCTCACCCCCACGGCCAGGGCGTCGATACTGGTGGCCACGGCCAGGGGCAGCATCTTCTTCCAGGAGAGGGAGGCGTCCGCCTCGTCCTCCTCTTTGCCCAGGGCCTCCCGGATCATATTGCCGCCAATGAGGACCAGCAGCCCGAAGGCCACCCAGTGGTCCACGGCGGCGATGGCCTCGGCAAACTGCACCCCCACCAGGTAGCCCAGCAGGGGCATCAGCGCCTGAAAACCCCCAAACCACAGGCCCACCAGGACCATGTGCCCGGGCCGCACCCGGCGCAGGGCCAGGCCCTTGCAGATAGCCACGGCAAAGGCGTCCATGGAGAGGCCCACGGCAACGAAAAACAGATCGAGCAGGGTCAAAACACATCACCTGTCTGCTTGCAGATTCTTCCGGAACGAAGCGGGCTTCATTCCACCGTAAAGGGCGTCCAGTCGATATGGCTGTACTCCATCACATCCCGAGACTTTTTCATCCCGAGCTTCTCGTAGAAGGAAACAGCCTTGTCATTGGCGACCAGGTACACCGCGATCTCCTTCTCGCCGCCTGCCAGCTCATGGGCCGTCTGCATCAGGCGTCTGCCGATGCCGCGATGTCCGTAGGCCCGGTCCACCCCCAGGTCGGTGACGTAAAGCCAGTAGGCGTAGTCCGTCAGCCCCAGGAGCACCCCCACCAGCAGCCCCACCTCATTCCGGGCAGCCAGGCTGACCGTGGCGTTCTTTACCAGCGCGGCGATGCGCTCCTCAAAACGCTCTTTGGGGTATTGGCTCCCCAGGTCCGTGCGCTTGAGAAAGTCGATATACTCCTCCGGGGCCAGGCGTTCCTCCCGGATGTCGATCTCCTCCATCTCCGTCGGCCCCCGGTCAGCGCAGGCGCCAAATATCCCGGTTGTACTCCTCGATGCAGCGGTCGGAGGAGAAGAAGCCGGCCTTGGCGATGTTCACCAGCATCATCTTCGCCCAGGCGGTGCGGTCCTCATACCGGGCCAGCAGCCGCTCCTTGGCGGCGATGTAGTCCTTCACGTCCAGCAGGGCCATGAACCAGTCCTTGCGGGTCATGTCCCCCCACAGGCGGCCCAGGCACTCGGGATTGCCAAAGCGCAGGAAGTCCAGGCGCACCATGAAGTCCAGCAGCTGTTCGATCTCCGGATCGCTGGGATAGAAGTCCTTGGGGGTGTAGCGGTCGGGACCTTCCTCGTAGAGATGGATGACCTCATCGCTGGTCTTGCCGAAGATGGCGATGTTCTCCTCCCCCACCAGGTCGCTGATCTCCACATTGGCGCCGTCCAGGGTGCCCAGGGTCACCGCGCCGTTGAGCATGAACTTCATGTTGCCGGTGCCGGAGGCTTCCTTGGAGGCCAGGGAGATCTGCTCGGAAATGTCGCAGGCGGGGATCATCTTCTCCGCCCAGGTGATGTTGTAGTTCTCCACCATCACCACCTTCAGCCAGGGGCTGACGTCGGGGTCCTTCTCGATGTAGGCGGAGAGGGCCAAAATCAGGTGGATGATGTCCTTGGCGATGACGTAGGCCGGGGCGGCCTTGGCCCCGAAGATCAGAGTGACGGGGCGGGTGGGCTTCTGCCGGCCGGACTTGATCTGCAGGTACTTCCAGATGATGTACAGGCAGTTCATCTGCTGGCGCTTGTACTCGTGGAGGCGCTTGGACTGGATATCGAACACGGAGTGGGGGTCCACCTCGATCCCCATCTTCTCCTGAAGATAGGCGGCGAACTCCTTCTTCTTCTGGTGCTTGATGTCCACCAGGCAGGAGAGGACCTCCTCGCTGTCCCGGTACTCCAGGAGCTTTTCCAGCTCCAGGGCGTTTTTCTTCCAGCCCGGGCCGATGAGCTCGGTGATGAAGGCGGCCAGCTCCGGGTCGCAGTGCATAAGCCACCGCCGGAAGGTGATGCCGTTGGTCTTGTTGTTGAACTTCTCCGGGTACAAGTCGGCAAAGGCCTTGAGCTCAGAGGTTTTCAGGATCTCCGTGTGCAGGGCGGCCACGCCGTTGACTGAGAAGCCGTAATGGATATCAATGTGGGCCATGTGTACCCGGTCCTGCTCGTCGATGATGGCCACGGTGGGGTCGTCGCACCTGGCCTTCACCCGGCGGTCCAGCTCCTCAATGATGGGCACGAGCTGAGGCACCGCCTCCCGAAGGTACTCCAGGGGCCACTTCTCCAGGGCCTCCGCCAGGATGGTATGGTTGGTGTAGGCGCAGGTCTGGCTGACGATGGAGATGGCCTCGTCCATGGAGATGCCGTCGGCCAGCATGAGACGGATCAGCTCAGGGATGACCATGGAGGGGTGGGTGTCGTTGATCTGGATCACCGCGTGCTTGTGGAGATCCCGCAGAGCGTAGCCCTTGCCCGCCAGCTCCTTCAAAATGCGCTGGGCCCCGGCGCTGACCATGAAGTACTGCTGGTACACCCGCAGCAGCCGGCCGTAGCGGTCGCTGTCATCGGGATAGAGGAACAGGGTCAGGTTGTGGGCGATATCCTTCTGATCAAAGGAGATACCGTCCCGCACCAGGGATTCATCCACCCCCTCCAAGTCAAAGAGGTGCAGCTTGTTCACGCCGTTCTCATAGCCGGAGACGTCGATATCGTAGAGGTGAGCTTTCAGGTTCCCCTGGGGGAAGGGCACCTCGAACACCGTGCCGGTGTCCCGGAGCCAGTTCTTCTCCGTGAGCCACCGGTCCGGGCTTTCGGACTGGCGCATCTCCCAGAAGCTCTGGCGAAACAGGCCGAAGTGGTACAGCAGGCCTACGCCGTCGGCGGGCAGGCCCAAGGTGGCGGCGCTGTCCAGATAGCAGGCGGCCAGGCGGCCCAGGCCTCCGTTGCCCAAAGAGGGCTCGTTCTCGATCTCCTCGATCTCGGCCAGGTCCTTGCCGTTTTCGGCCAGGAGCTCCTTGACCTCGTCGAACAGGTGCAGGTTGATCAGGTTGTTGCTCAGCAGCTTGCCGATGAGAAACTCCGCGGAAATGTAATAGAGCTTCCGGTCCCCGGTGAGCCGGGGGGTCTTGGCCAGACGGTCCTGGGTCAGGGCCAGCAGGGCATGGTAAATGTCCTCGTTCTCCGCCTTGGCGATGGGTCCGCCCAGCAGCTGCTCCAGCTGTGCTTTCAGTTCCATGGTATTCTCTCTCCTATCGCTTGCTCAGCCCCGGGCGCGGCCGTAAAGCTCCGTGGCCGCGGCGATGCGCTTGGCCAGAGCCGGGGTGAGCTGTTTTTTCTTCAGGCGCCAGCGCCAGTTGTTCCCTCCCAAAGTGGAGGGGGTGTTGATGCGGGCTTCACTGCCCAGGTCCAGGTAGTCCTGCAGGGGGACCACCGCCAGGTCGGCCACGCTGGAAAGCGCCGCCCGGATGAAGCCCCAGTTGCCGTCGGTATCATCGGGCAGGCCGAAGTACTCCAGAGCCTTGGCCACGTCCTCCGGGGCCGCGGTGGAGAACCAACCCCGCACCGTATCGTTATCGTGGGTGCCGGTGTAGACCACGCAGTTGCGGCCGTAGTTGTGGGGCATGTAATCGGATTCCTCCCGGGAATCAAAGGCGAACTCCAGCACCTTCATGCCCGGGTAGGTGGAGGCTTTCAGCAGGCGCTTCACCGCCGGGGTCAGGTACCCCAGGTCCTCCGCAATGATAGCCGCCCCGCCGAACTCCTTGTTCACGGCGTCCACGAAGGCCCTGCCAGGGCCCTTCTTCCAGCGGCCGTTGCGGGCGGTGTCGTCCCCGTAGGGGATGGCGTAGTAGCTCTCCAGCCCGCGGAAGTGGTCGATGCGCAGCACGTCCACCAGGGTCAGGGCGGCTTTCAGCCGCTTGAGCCACCAGGCAAAGCCGTCCTCGGCCATTTTATCCCAGCGGTACAGGGGGTTGCCCCAAAGCTGGCCGTCGGCGGAGAAAGCGTCCGGCGGGCAGCCCGCCACCTCGGTGGGCACGTTGTTCTCGTCCAGCTGGAACAGCTCCGGCTGGGCCCAGACGTCGGCGCTGTCCATGGCCACGTAGATGGGGGCGTCCCCGATGATCTGCACGCCCTTCTTGTTGGCGTATTTTTTCAGCTTCGTCCACTGCTCGAAGAACAGGTACTGGACAAAGATATGATAGTCCACGTCGTTTTTGACCTGCTCCCGCCACTTTTTCAGGGCCTCTGGCCGCCGCATGCGGATGTCCTCGTCCCACTCGTTCCAGGCTTTCAGGTCCATCTTGGCTTTGATGGCCATGTACAGGGCGTAGTCCTCCACCCAGCTCTTGTTCTTCCGGCGGAAAGCTGCCAGCTTTTTGCTGTCGGTGAAGTTGGCGAAAGCCTTGCGCAGCACCGTCTCCCGGTGGAGGTACACGGTGCCGTAGTCCACCTGCTTTTTCTTGGCGCCCCAGGTAAACGCCTTGCAATCGGCTTCCGTCAGCAGGCCCTGGTCGCACAGCAGCTCCAGGTCCACGAAATAGGGGTTGCCGGCAAAGGCGGAGAAGCTCTGGTAAGGGCTGTCCCCGTAGCTGGTGGGGCCCAGGGGCAGGACCTGCCAGTATTTCTGCCGGGCCTCTGCCAGGAAGTCCACCCAATCATAGGCGGCCTTGCCGAAGGTGCCGATGCCGTACTTGGAGGGCAGGCTGCTCACCGGCAGCAAAATGCCGGCGGAGCGGGACAACCAGGTGGTCTTTTTCGGTCTGGGCATGGTACAACGCCTCCCGAGGAGAGATTTTATGGATATTATACCCAAAGCAGGGGCAAAAGGCAAGAGCCGTTCAAAATGAGGAATGAGGAGCGAGGAGTGAGGAGCTATTCCAGATACTGAATAGCCTGTCCTTCTGCACCAGGATACTCCCGAAGGACAAGATGAAAGCCTTCCTCCAATAAATGGGAAGGCTTTTTGCTGTCAATATTGCCGGAAGCGACTATTGGAAAAAAGGGCACTCTCCAGTATACTCCTCACTCCTCACTGCTAACTGCAAATTCCCCACTAGAAATTTTTCTTCTGCCAGTACTTCCGGTCCAGGGTGCGGTACTGGATGGCCTCGGCCACATGGGCCCGGCCGATGGACTCACTGCCCTCCAGGTCCGCGATGGTGCGAGCCACCTTCAGCACCCGGCGGTAGGCCCGGGCGGAAAGGCCGAACTTCTCGAAGGCCCGGCGCAGGAGCTGGTCGGCCTCGTCGGTCACCGGGCAGAACTGCTCGAAGACCCCATCGGCGATGTGGGCGTTCAGCCGGAAGTCCAGCCCGGCGTAGCGCTGGGCCTGCAGTTCCCGGGCGGCCGCCACCCGCTGGCGGATCACCGCGGAGGGCTCCCCGTCTCCGGCGCCGGAGAGGCGGTCAAAGTCCACCGGAGGCACCTCGATATGCAGGTCCATCCGGTCCAGCAGGGGCCCGGAGATCCGGTCCAGATAACGGTCCACCGTCTGGGGCTTGCAGATGCACGGCCGGGTGGGGTGGCCGAAATACCCGCAGGGGCAGGGATTCATGGCCGCCACCAAAATGAACTGGCTGGGGAAGCTGGCGGTGCCCAGGGTGCGCACCACCTCCACCTTGCCGTTCTCCAGGGGCTGGCGCAGGGACTCCAGCGTGGCGTGGGGGAACTCCGGCAGCTCGTCCAGGAAGAGGACGCCGTTGTGGGCCAGGGAGATCTCCCCCGGCTTGGGGATGCTGCCGCCCCCGGTGAGCCCAGCGGTGGACGTGGTATGGTGGGGCGCCCGGAAGGGCCGCTGCCGCAGGAGAGAGACGCCCTCCGGCAGGGCGCCCGCTACCGAGTAGATCTGGGTGGTGATCAGGGCCTCGTCAAAGGTCATCTCCGGGAGGATGGTGGGCAGGCGCTTGGCCAGCATGCTCTTTCCTGAGCCGGGAGGGCCCAGGAGCAGGATATTGTGCCCGCCTGCCGCGGCGATCTCCAGGGCCCGCTTCACCTCCGGCTGGCCATGGACGTCCGCAAAGTCCAGCAGCTCGGCAGTGGGGTCGGGCAGCTCCGGGGCCGGCTGAGCCGGAACGATCTCCCCCAGACCCGTCAGGTGATCCAGCAGCTGAGGCACGTTCTCCACCGGGTAGACGGTGAGCCCCTCCACCACGGCGGCCTCCCGGGCGTTGGCGGCAGGCAGGAACAGCCGCTTATAGCCGGCGTCCCGGGCGGCGCAGGCCATGACCAGCCCGCCCCGGATAGGCCGGACCTCCCCGGCCAGGGACAGCTCTCCCAGGAAGACGGCGTCCTCCACGTCGAAGGCCGCCTGGCGGGAGGCCAGCAGCAGTGAGATAAGCAGGGGCAGGTCGTAGAGGGGCCCGGCCTTCCGGCGGTCGGCAGGGGCCAGATTCATAGTCACCCTGCCCACCGGGAACTGGAAGCCGCAGTTTTTCAGGGCGGCCCGCACCCGCTCCCGGCTCTCTTTCACGGCGGTATCCGGCAGGCCCACCACGTCCAGAGAAGGCAGCCCCTGGGAGATATCGGTCTCCACCTCCACCGGAAAAGCCTCCATGCCGAAGAGCCCCATGCTGTATACCTGTGCCACCATCTTGCCTCTCCCCTTTCTTTTCCCCATTATAGGGCAAAACTCGGCAAATGGCAACGGGGGAGAAAAAGTCCTTGACGGCGGGCGTTTTTCTGCCGTATCATGTGAAAAAAAGGAGGGGATCCCGTGGCCGAGAGCGTGAACTACAGCACCTTGGAGGACCTGCAGCTGCTGGGTCCCGTGCGCCGGGGAGACCCGGATGCTTTTCTGGAGCTCTCCACCCGGTACCTGAGCCTGCTGCGGGCAAAGGCCGCCGGAGCTGCCGGGCCCTCCGCTCCGGAGCAGGACGATCTGCTCCAGGAAGGGCTGCTGGGGCTGTACCTGGCCGCCACCACCTACCGGGAGGACCGGGGGGCCTCCTTCCGGACCTATGCCGGGGTGTGCGTGCGCAACCGCATGGCGGACGCGGTAAGGCGGCACCAGGGCGCCGGAAACCGGCCCCTGAATGAGAGCCTTTCCCTGGACGAGGATCAGGACCAGGCGGCTCTGGGTGCCCAGGAGAGCCCGGAGCGCCTGCTGGAGCTGCGGGAGCAGACCCGGGC
>ERZ842401.5542-NODE-5542-length-13934-cov-20.711002_pt1 | contig 13934 bp, 10 predicted proteins | sample MGYA00521270_ERZ842401 | MGnify/ENA primary metagenome ERZ842401 (study PRJEB31892, sample SAMEA3878208) | bioreactor metagenome | biome: Moose rumen | place: Sweden | collected 2011-10 | study: EMG produced TPA metagenomics assembly of the PRJEB12797 data set... | reverse complement strand
AGTTAGTTGCAGGAGCGGCTGTTGCTGCTCTTCTTGGCTCTGCGGCTTTCGCAGAAGTTTCCGTGGGTGCTTGGGGACGTGCTGTCGCAGGCATTGGTAATGCTACAAATTCAGACAATGACGGAACTGACACAATAATCTCAAACACACAGTCTTGGGGCGGAAACGGTCCTCGTTTCGGCATTACATTCAGCGGCGACCATGACGGCGTAGTTGGATTTTCTGCACAGGCGTTCTTGAACGGCTCTGATGGTTGGGCAGTTGGTGATGTTGCAACAGTTTGGTACGCACCAATCGAGCAACTCAAAGTTTGGCTCGGAAGAGACAACTGTGGCAACCCGCTTCGTGGCGACGCTTGCTATGGCACTTGGGATTTGTACCGCGTGGGCACAATGGCGGGCGATTATCACGAAGGCTGGACATTCCAAGGTCAGGCTTCAACAGGTGCGGCTATCGGAGTATTCCCGATAGAAGGTCTTTCATTCTACGCTTCTTTGAACTATCCGTATCGCAGTAGCGCACTTTCTTATAGCGATTCAACAGGAAATAATCAGAATGTTGGAAACGTGCTTGGACGCAACTGGTCAAAGTACTCTTTGGCTTATGACATTGAGGGCGTTGGTACAATCAAGGCTGGCGTTGAGTGTCAGGGTCTTGTGAAGAACAAGAAGGGCGAGTACAAGGACAACCAGAACGTTGTGAACGTGGCATTCGACCTCAAGGCAATGGAAGAAACATTCTTCTTTAGCGTTGGTGCATTTATTCCAACAGTGCAGAAGTACGCTATTAATAGCATTGACAATGATGACAACACAGGCTACATTGAGGAAAGCGTTGGCAACCGTGTGAATGCGTATGCTCGCATTACTCCAATGGAAGGCTTGAACATTCACGTTCAGGGCGGTGTGAAGATTGGCACTTGGAAAAAAGGCAACGAAGACAAAGACTATGAGAAAGATGGTCAGCTTGGTTTCTTGGTTGCAGGCGGCGTGGATTACAAGTTGATGGAAGATTTGACGCTCTATGCTGATGTTGGTTTTGCAAACGGTATCTATATGAAGAACTCTGACGCAGACAACACAGATTGCTTGAACTTCGGCGTTGGTGTTACAAAGGACTACGGCGAGGGTTGCTCAGTGTCTGCTGGCTTTGTTGGTGCAACAAACGGAAACGGTATGTACACAACAACATACAAAGACGGAACTGATACAAAGTATCCATTCAGCTGGGGCATTCCGCTCGTGATTACCTACAGCTTCTAATCTAATCCCTTAGGGCTGTGTTAATCTAAATCCTATAAGCACCGTGCTCCCGTTCATTCTGCGGGTGGCGCGGTGCTTTTTTGTGGTGTGGCGGCGGAAAAAAATGCGGGTAAAAAATACTCGCACTTTTTTGCACAGGGATTTTTTATTTAGATATTGTAATCTAATTATTTTGTGCAAAACTTGCGTACTTGGCTTTCTGAAAGTCCTGTGAGCTGTGCAATTTCGGAATAGTTTTTGCCGAGTGACAGCATATTCTGTATGATTTGGTTTTGCCCTTGTTGCATTCCTCGTTGCTCTGCTTGCTGTAAAGACGCATTAAAATACGCGTTTCGCTCACGCTCTGCGCTCTCATACGAAAACTTCACCCACCACTCTTTTTCACTTTGGCTTATGTCGCGCAAAAGTGTGTTTGCCATATGTAAATCCTCCTTTATGACAGGAAATGTATTAAAAACTGCTTGAGTGTTGTCTGTCGTCCCTGATTTTACCATCATAGCCCAAAACATTAATTCAGTCATCTGCTCAGGATTGCTCTTCAATTTTGGAAGCTCAATGAAATGGATTTGAACTAAATCCGATAATTGCGCTCCAGTTTTGTCATCACAAAATGAATAACTATGATAAAACTCTTCGTCTTCAACCACTTTGAAGTCCATAAACATAATTTGATGAACACGTGGCATTTGAGAATATGTCATTCCCTGCTTCACAGAACTTTTCGCAAGCGACACTGCATAATACACGCTTCGTGCAATTTGGTCGTCGTGGGCTTTTGTGCCTTGCATTTCCACATCGATTTCACTTCCATCATCAAGCACACAATGAATATCAAGACGCGGAAACTTGCCGCTAATAAAATCGGGCAAAATATCGGGATTGAGCACTGTCGCTGTTTTCACGGTCTTGCCGATAACAGAGCTAATCATTTTTGTTCGGCAATAAACGCCCTCTTTCGTGTCTTTGGAGAAAAAAGACTTGAATACGACATCGCTCTTTAGGTCAAGCAAGCGACCTTCGGCTACGGCTTGGCGTGCTTTTTCTCTTAGGTCTTCGTCGTCAAAAAATACAGTTTCTTCTATTTCCATAGTTTGAATTATAGCACGCAAAATTGGAAAATAAAAGAGTCTGGTTTGCGAAGATTTGTGACAGTGCAGGGAGATAGCAAGCGTAAGGCGGGAGCAGATGTGAGGGGCGTATCCATTCAGCTGGGGCATTCCGCTCCGCGTTAGCTACAGCTTCTAATGCTGTCCTAACGGTGTAATGCGCAATAGCTCCCGTGCCTTCTGCGGTGCGGGGGCTTTTTTGTGTGTTGAATGAAAGAAAAATGTATGGTACTATAAAATATGGAGCAGAATGCAGATAACAAATTCAAAGTTGTGTGGAAAAGAAAAATATCCAAGCAATTAGAAAAGTGTCCAGAAGCAATAAAGGAAGCATTTGTTAAACTAGTAAATGAGATACGAGAAAAAGGTCCAGTTCGTTCAAACTGGCAAAACTTTTCAGGACTCGGAAAGAATAAGTATCATTGCCATCTAGCATACCATTGGGTAGCTTGCTGGTGGAATGAAGATGATTCTATAGTTGTGGAGGTAACGTATGTTGGCAGTCGCGAAAACGCCCCATATTAACGTGGAGTTTCGAGGAATCGGAACAGATATTGTGATAAATGCTTTACGCTCGTATGTGCCAAATATCAGAATTGACGAAAACGAAGATGAAAATGAGCTTGTTGAAAGCGAAGATTGCGAATGGTTTAAGGAAATAGAACGCAGTTGGCACAGTGGTAAAACATTGCGTGTAAGGCGAATTAACCGCAATTATACGCAGAAAAAACTTTCTGAATTGACAGGTATTTCTGTTCGGAATATCTCTAAAATGGAAAATGGCAAGGTTGCTATTAACAAAGATTTTGCAGAACTGTTTGCGATAGCTCTTGATTGTCATGCTTCCGATTTTATGGAATAAAGCTCACCTTGTCCCGCTCCGCGTTAGCTACAGCTTTTAATCTAAATCCTACAAGCACCGTGCTCCCGTGCATTCTGCGGGTGGCGCGGTGGCAAAATAAAAAAAACTGCGCTATAATAAAAGAAAGGAGGATTTGTATGAGTGATAATTCTTTTGCGATGTTTGAAGAACAGGTTGAAATGTTGCCTCTGTTTCAAGCATTGCTTCTCAAGGACAGACTTGAAAAAATTATTAAAAAGAAACAACAGCAAAAATCAGCTGAAGACGGAATTGCTTTATTGAACAAACTTGTGGGGTGCGTTTCTCAAGATATTTCTCTTGAAAATGCAAAAGCAGACTATTTTGCGGAGAAAATATGAAATTGCTCATTGATACAAATATCGTTATCGATGTTTTACAAAAACGTGAGCCATGGTTTTCATATTCGTATCGCATTTTGGAGCGATGTATTTCAGGCATAGACGAAGGTTTTCTTTCAGCACATTCATTGTCTGATATTTTTTTATCGTGCGAAAATCTCATTCTGTGGAAGCTCGAAAAGCAGCGATTGTTTTTCTCTGCACTTATTTTTCGATTCTTCCAGAAGACAAAAATGCGTATTTATCAATTGCGCAAAATTCGATTTTTGAAGACCTTGAAGATGGTTTACAAATATATGATGCGTCGCATGAAAAACTAGATTATATTATTACGCGCAATGTCAAAGATTTTTTGCAGTCACCTATTCAAGCGATTGAGCCAAAGGATTTTCTTTCTGTTGGTCATTAGAGATTTTGAATGATGTATCCACCCGTGATTACATACAGTTTCTAATGTTGTCATAACGGCGTAATGCGCAATAGCTCCCGTGCCTTCTGCGGTGCGGGGGCTTTTTTTGTGTGGTGTGGGGGGCAGAAACAAAGTGCGGCGGTACGGGATTTTTCGGCGTGTTATTGTCAAAAAAAGATATTCTAATTATACTCTTTACAATGCTTTATTTTGTTGTAAACAAATACGGCGGACGCGGAAAGTCCGTCGGTCGTTGGGTTGTTGTCCAGCGCGAACTTGAGGCGCGGGGCGAAAAATACGAAGTGATTTTTTCAGAATATCACGGGCACGCAAAAAAAATTGCGGCGGAATTAACTGCTTCTGGTTCAGAGAAAAAAGACATCATCATAATCGGCGGAGACGGCACGATTAACGAGTTTTTGAACGGGGTCGTGGATTTTTCTGTGTTCCGCTTAGGCGTGATTCCCGCAGGTTCGGGGAACGATTTTAGCCGCGGTCTGCACCTTGCGCGCCATAATCCCAAAAAATCAATCCGCTCCCTTTTGGACAATCCAAAAGAAACCGTGATTGATACGGGGCTTGTAACCGTGAATCCCGGCGCTCAGGACGAAAATCAGTTTCGATTTTGCATTAGTGCGGGGCTGGGGCTTGATGCGCTGATTTGCCAAAAAAACGAAACGTCAAAAATTAAAACCGTGCTGAATAAACTGCACATCGGGAAATTGAGCTACATCGCAATCACGCTCCAGACGTTTTTCTCAATGAAAAGCCAGACGGTGAAAGTTTCGTTTGACGGCGAGGAAGAGCGCGTTTTTGACCGATTGATTTTTCTTTCGGCAATGAACTTTAGCGCGGAAGGCGGTGGCGTTTTGATGAGTCCAAAAGCAAGGGCTGATGATTCAGTGCTTTCGGCGTGCGCGGCGGGCGGCGTGTCAAACGTGATGGCATTTGTGAAGTTCCCGTTTGTGATTTTGGGGCTTCATTCAAAATTGCGCGGTTTTTATTTTAGGGATTTTAAGACGATGACCGCCACGGCAGAAAACGGCGTGGTCGTGCACACGGACGGCGAAGTGGTGGGCGTGATAAAATCGCTGAAAATCGAATGTGAAAGCGCAAAATTAAAGATTATCTCGTAAGGATTTTGAAATTTTATGGAAGAAATTGAAACTGAAACAACACCTGTATCGGTAAAAAAACAAAAAGCCAGAAAATCTCGGTGGTCAAATATTATAAAATATATCTCCGTTGTTTTTACTGAACTCAAAATGTCGCATTTTTCGCCGAATGTTGAGAACAAGGATTTTATTTACAGTGTAAACAAATTGACCGAGTATTTAGGTTTGAACGAGGCGCAGGTTTTTATTTTCTGCACGATGTTCGGCGTGTATTTTGAAGTGTCGGAGCGCCCGATAACGTATTTTAACATCGCCGATAGCTGCGAGTGCAATCCGCTGATGATTCTGGCAATCCGCGATGAACTCGAGGGCATTTTGGATAAAGGTTTGATTGCCGAGTGCGACCCGCCGGACGACAGCATCGGGCGTTCGTTTTACAAAATCCCAGAATTTGTGGTGCAGGCGATTCTGAAAAACAAATCGATTGACGTTGACGAGGCGAATGCGAATTACAATATTCGCGATTTTTTGGCAGACGTGGGCAGAATTATCGACAACCGAATCGACAATAAGCTGTCGTGCGAAATGCTTTTTAACAAAATCGAGCGTATGGAAAAGCGAGTTAAAGAAATCGCCAGTTTGTGCGAATACCTGCCGAATATCGCCGACCGCGCAATGCTCTACGACATTGCATTCGGGCTGGTGATTTGCAACAATCCCGATTTGCGCTCGTTCGTGCTCATCAACCGCAACACCGATGTTTCTTCTCGGGAGTCGGTGAGCAAGTCAATCGTGGACGAAACGCACCCACTGTTCCGAAAAGATTTGGTTCAGTTCGAGACGAAAGGCTCTATTCAGGATTCCACGATTTCGCTGACCGACAAGGCGTATTCGCTTTTGTTCGGCGCGGAGGGCAACAGTTTTCAGACGCGAAAAACCGACCGAAACATTGTGCTTTCGGCGAATATCAAAGAAAAAGAGTTGTTTTATTCCAAAGACAACGAAACGGAACTTGCGCGACTGTTTCATGCGGTGGAAGCAGAAAATTTTGATAAAATCCAAAATCGGCTTTCAGAAAAAGGGCTCTCAGCGGGGGTTTGTGTATTGTTTTACGGAGAGCCGGGCACGGGCAAAACCGAAAGCGTGTATCAAATGGCAAAAAAAAGCGCCCGCGATATTTTCCGCGTGGATATTTCTTCAATGAAATCGGAATGGCACGGCGAGGCGGAGCAAAAAACGAAAAAACTCTTCGACACCTACAATCGAATGTGTGAGAATGCGCGAAAAGAGGGCGATTTGATTCCGATTTTGCTTTTTAACGAGGCAGACGGTGTATTTTCGGTGAGAAGTGCGGTTCACGGTGCGGCTGACCGAAGCGATAACGCGGTGCAAAATATTATCCTCGACGAATTGGAGCGGTTTTCGGGGATTTTGGTTGCAACCACAAATCTTTCTGACAATCTCGACAATGCGTTTGAACGCCGTTTTTTATTCAAAATCAAATTTGAAAAGCCGGATTTGGACATCAGGACAAAAATTTGGGAAAGCAATATTCCAGAGCTCAAGAAATCAGACGCGAAAATGCTGGCGAAGGAGTTTGATTTTTCTGGCGGAGAAATTGCAAACATTGTGCGAAAATTGCTGATTGACGAAGTGCTGACGGGCAAAGCGGCGACGATTGCGCTTATCCGCGAGTTCTGCCTAACAGAGCGGCTCAATGCCAAACGCCGCGGCTCATCGCTTGGTTTTGCTACCGATTAGTCTTTCAACCGCAACGTGTGCTTAAAAAAATCCCCCACCCCCAAAGCTCATTACGAGCAAAATTTTCATACATACCCCCTCAAAAACATCTTCAACAACATCATCTCCTGCATTTATATCATCAGAAACAGAAAAATTTTTATTTCCCTAAGCTAAAAATAATCTTCAACTTTTTTCCAGCACTGCATACGGCATATTTCCGCAGAAAGATGGTGCTTGTAGAATTTAGATTAACGCGGAGCGGAACGCCCTAACTGAATAGATAATTTGCGTCTGGTATACATTGGCGAATACCATCAAGAACGGCGTTTTTTTCACCGATAATCTTTGTATAGGCGCAACTGTAGGAACTTTAGCGAGTTCTGACAAGGTTGGCGGTTGCTCTTCTGGCTCTTGAGATGATTAGCAGTATGGCGAAAGTCAAAATTTAAAAGCTGGAGGGCGTGCGGTGACACGAATCATTTTGGTGATAATCGTGCTCTTGTTGCTCGGTTATCCCGCGTGGTAAACGCACCTCTTCGCACCAAAACGCGAACGAGCAAAAAATACATACAAATTAGCGCGGTTTCCAACACTATCCTCAACCCAATCCTTTGCTGCATAAAGTTGCAGAGTGCGATATTTTCTTATTCCGCCGAAAAAAAGCAAAAGCGCGTCTACACTATGTCTACACATTTTTGCTCGTTTTCGGCTCATTTTTTTTGCCCGCGCACGAAAAAAGTCCCGCCCCGCGCTGTTTCACCGCCGCACGCACCCTCCGAAAAATGTCTACACTGGGTCTACACATTTTTTTTCAGCCCGTTTCTTAAACAAGGATTGAAAAACTATTTCTTGTGAGGTCGTTTTCTTAAATTGGGATTGAAAAACTATTTAGTGCGAGGTCGTTTTCTTAAAAAGGTATTGAAAAATTATTTAGTGCGGGGTCATTTTCTTAAAAAGGTATTGAAAAACTATTTAGTGCGAGGTCGTTTCTTAAAAAGGTATTGAAAAACTATTTAGTGTGAAGGCAAAAAACGCGCCGCGGGAGATGCGGAAACAAGGGGCTTAAGCCCCTTGTTATCGCCTGCATTGGATTAACGGCGAAAGATTATCGGGTCAAGCGCGATAATGACACGAACGGTCGAATGTCGCGGGGAGGGGCTATTTAATGCACTTTTTGGCAGCGTCTATGAGCGGCTTATTGCCCTTTCTGTCTTTGTCTATTTTTATTTTTCCCCATTCCTTTTTTGTTCCCGCGTATTTCACTTCAACCAAATTGGTGCAATTTTTAAATGCTGCAAAGCCGATTTCTTTTACGCTTATCGGGATTTCAACCGTTGTAATGCTCTTATTGTAATAAAAAGCCATTCCATCTATACCCGGTGTTCCGTCTTGTATTTTTACGGTTGTGACAGCAGGCGGTGCAAGCAAAAGCCATTTTGCGTTATAGGACTGCTCATTTCTGTATAAAATGCCGTCAACAGAGAAAAAATATCTGCTGTTAGGAGTTGCGTTTATGGCGACAAGGTTTGGACAATGGGAAAAGTTGCTACTGGATACATAGAAATATTTTGAGCCTGTATCGTCTGGAAGCGTAATAGAAACAAGCGATGGACAGCCGTTATAGTCGGATATATTGGGAAGGGAAGAATAACTATGTTTGTCGTTCCAAAACCCCGTAACTGCGCTTAAATCGAGTTCTATTTTGTAGGCGCATTTTGAAAGGGCTTGTCCCACTGCTTTGAGTTGCGCTTGTGTCATTTCGCCGCGAAGTCTAATCGTTGAGTCGCGCACGAGTTTTTTTATAATATCAACCGCGTTGTTTGCCTTTGCGTACACCACGGGGAACAGTGCCGACGAAGAACTTTGATAGGATTGCGATAAATAGATGTCCTCGGTCATAATCGACACCGCCTGACCGCTTGTGTTTTCCACGCGGATAGTCAACAGCGGCGTGTCTGCGTCTTCTACGCTCACGTTCGAAAAGCCCAGATAAGTCCACTCATTGCCCTTTGAATCGACGTGTCGGTTTGTAATGCGCACATCGGAAAAATCGGGCGCGTAGGCGACGGTAAACGAAATCGAGCGCTTTCCAATGACCTTGTTTTTTTCGGGATTGACCAGCGAAAACGCAAAGGTGAGCGTTTCGGTCTGCTTTTCAAGCGCCTTTTTCAGATAATTATTGCCCGCAAAATCGTTGGCGTATGTCCACGGAAAACCGTTTATCTTTGCGCCCCAGTTTTTGCTTTGCGGGATTTTGTGCAGTGCCGTCAAAAGCTCGTTTGCCATTTTTTCGTTGTCAGGATTCACGAATTGCTCAAGATGCGGCGTTGGAATCGAAAATCCCATCGTGTGATTGATATAATCCTCTTCGGTCATCACATCTTCGCGCGGGATAATGTCGTTTTTGTAAACCAGCGTGAGTTGTATGTGATTTTGCGCAATCAGCGAAGCCGCTTCCGAAAGCAGTTTGTCCCATTCTTCGCGCATTTTGATGAGATTTTTTGCCTCTGAGCCGAAGTTTCCGTTTGAAATCACGGTAGACATCGCCGCAATGCGCGCCGACACGTCCACGTTTTTGGAATCCCGCTTCTGCGCCTGAATGTAATACGTCAACGCTTCGATGTTCGAGCCTGAAGCCTCTGCCGCAATGCCCTTTGCGCGACTGATTTGCGCCGACATTTCGCTTGAAAGCACGGAATTGTGTTCGGTCAGTTCTTTTTCCGCCGTCTCAGAAAGCGAAATGCCCGCGTTTTTCATCAAGTCGTATGAAATCCGATTCGCCGCTTCTCCGTTTTCGAGCGCAGAAAACAGACAATTCGCAATTACTGCCGAGGCTTTGCTTTCGCCCGTGCGCGTGTCGGTGATGTTAAACGACAGCGAATATGACGAAGCCTTTTTAACGATAGTGCCCGTAACCGTCAGATTTGCGTTCGATAACTGCCCTCGTAAATCCGCGCCGTTGTCGGAATACGCACCGCTTTCCGCACGTTTTTGCTCGCTGATAATCGTACCGATATTTTGCACATCAAGCACGCTCAGCGATGAATATTTCTTAAAATTCGTAGTGATAACGCTTTGCACAAACGGCACGAGCCACGACGCATCATCGCCCACATTCACCGCTGTTGGCTCAGGCACTGCAATCGTTTGAGAATATGCGGACGATACAAAAAACAAAATGCAAATAAAAAACGCACTTTTCGCGCGAGATAAAAAAGTTTTCATACTATTCATTATAGCGCAGGAACTACAAAAACACCATATTTTTCATTCATCGTGCTATCATGACGGCTCAAAACAAAGTGCGACGAGCTTTCGTGCTATCACGGCGGCTCAAAACAAAATGCGGCGGGCTTTCGTGCTATCACGACGGCTCAAAACAAAATGCGGCGAGGTTTTATGCTCTCATAACGCGCCAAAAAAACGCGTCGCGAGAGATTCTGCAGGTGACAGAAAAAGATTGCCGTATCAAGTGCGGGAATGACATAAGGCTTAGAAAGGTGTACAATGAAGCAAGGCGTTTCCGCAGTATCGTCGGATTCGCGTAATGGAACGTTTTGGAGGGCACTATGGATTTTTTGAGTCTGGTTAAAAAAACGCGGACGTATCGCCGTTTTGATGAGAGCAAAAAAGTAACGAATGAGCAGTTGTTTTCTCTGCTGGAATATGCGTCGTTTACGCCGAGCGCGGCGAATAAAATGCCGCTCAAGTACATTGCAAGCACGTCGAGCGAAACGAACGCGGCAATTTTTGCGTGCGTGGGCTGGGCGGGCTATTTGAGCGATTGGGACGGTCCGTGTGACGGCGAAAAACCGACGGGCTATCTGGTAATGCTTCGCGACACGGAGCTTTCTCAGCAGAGCACGACCGACGAGGGTATTCAAGCCGAGGCGATTATGCTTGGGGCGGCGGCGATGGGCTTAGGCGGCTGCATTATGGGCAACGTAAAGCGCGGGGAGCTGCGAAAGGCGCTTTCGATTGATGAGCGGTACGAAATTGCGCTGGTGCTGGCTTTGGGCTATCCGACCGAGCGCGTGGTGATTGAGCGCGTAAAAGACGGCGATGTGAAATACTGGCACGACGCAGAGAACGTGAATCACGTTCCAAAGCGTACTGCCCGCGAAATGCTTTTGAAATCGCTGTAGTTTTTTTAGGTGAGCTCAAAAAGGCGCTCTCCTGTCTGCACGGTGTCGCCGCTGTTTTTGAGCGTGTTGATGAAGGTGTATTCGCTGCTGTTTCCGATGATAACGGGCGTTATGAGCGAATAGCCTTCGTTTTTGATTGCGGCAAGGTCAACGGAGATGATTTTGTCGCCTTTTTTTACGCTGCTTCCTTCGCTGACGTGCGCGGTGAAGCCTTTCCCTTTGAGTTCCGCGGTGTTGTAGCCGATGTGGATTAAAATCATTGCGCCAGAATCTGCGACGATGCAAACGGCGTGGTATGTTTCGGGGAGCACGGCAATCACGCCGTCTGCGGGAGCAAAAATGGTGCCGTCTGCGGGGTCGATTGCGATGCCGCTGCCTAAGCCGCTGTCTGCGAATGCTTTGTCTTCGATGTCTGCAAGGTTGACGACGGTGCCCGAAAGCGGGGAGGTGATGATGATGTGCTTTTTTTCGCCGCTGTCGGCAGTGGGGGAAATTGCTGGCGCAGTGGATTGTGAGGTGTCTTCTTTGTAGAAAAACAGTGTGAGAAGAAACGTGGAAATCATCGCGCAGATTGCCGCACACAGCGCCCAGCACACGCCGCCTGTCATATTTTGCGCCACGCCGTACTGTTCGGCATATTCTTTGGTCATCATAAAATCGGAAAAGCCGAAAATGCCCAAGCCGCCCGAGATGTATGCGTAGCTTTTGGACGCGCTGATGATGATGCCGCCGAGCGCGCTTCCGATGCAGGAAAACACGAACGGCTTTTTGCGCGGCAATGTTATGCCGTAAAGTGCAGGTTCGGTGATTCCCGTGATTGCGGACAAAAGGGCGGAAATGCCGATGCTTTTGGTCTGTCTGTCGCGTGTTTTTATGACGACCGCAAGGGTGGCGGCAAAGCACGCGAACGAGGCGGGAAAATACGGGGTTAAGACCATATCAAAATGGTTTGACGCAAGGTTGATGAATCGGAGCGGAATGAGGCTCCAATGCAAGCCGAAGATGACGAGCACCTGCCACAATCCGCCGACGAGCGCACCGCCCAAAACGGGGAAATGTTCAAAGATGATTTGTGCGAGCGTGCCGATGAAATCCGTCAGAATGGCGACGATAGGACCGATGAACAGCAATCCCGCCGACAGACTGACAAAAAACGTTACGAGGGGCACGCCAAAACTTTTGATTTCGCGCGGGACGATTTTTTTTGCCGCTTTTTCCACGAACGACGCAAAATACACGATGATGATAATGGGAACGACGGTTGAGGTGTAGTTTCCTTCGCTCGGAAAAACGACGGGAATGCCAAAAAGGGTGGTGTAGTAGCGCAATCCAAAAATGCGCCCCAGCGGCTCATCTGCGCTTCCGGAAGCCACGGCGACTGCGGACGGTGCAATCGCTGTGAGTGCGGGGGCGCACAAGGCAAGCCCGAGCATAAGCCCCGTCATTTCGTTTACGGCGAATTTTTTGGCAGACAAAAAGCCGATAACGATGGGCAAAAAATAAAACAGGGATTCTGCCGCGTTGTACAAAATCGTGTAAGTGCCGCTCGTTTCGCTTAAAATGCCCGCCGCCACCAAAATCATCAGCACGCCTTTGAGCAAGCCCGTTGCGCACAATATGCCCAAAATCGGCGCAAAAACAGCCGTGATGGTTGCGACAAATGAGCCTGCGCTTTTTTCGCCGCTTTGCTGTATGGTTGTGAGTGCCAAAAGTGCCTCGAACACTTCATTCACCGTAACGCCGATAACGATTTGCAGATGTCCGCCTGAAAATTGCGCATTTACCACGCCGTTTGTGTTTTTCAGCGCGGGGATATTCGCCTTTTTGTCGTCTTTGAGATTGAGTCGCAGGCGCGTCATACAATGCGTCATTGATGCGATGTTTTTTTCGCCGCCCACATTTTCTAAAATTGATTTTGCTAATTCGCGGTATGAGTTTGTCATTGTTTTTGTTCAATAAAAGATTGAGAAAATGAAAAAAAAGAGGGGATTGATAGAATGACATCAATCCCGACTCATTGAACTGCAAAATACGATACGAAACGGCTCGTATCGCATTTTTTTCAGCAACACCTTATTTCTGAGAAGTATCCGACGGCTGTTTTTTTGCCGCAGGCTTTCTGGTTCGTTTTGCCTTTGGCTTTTCGTCTTTTTCTTCAGCCTTTGTAGTTTTTGCCGCAGCTGGCTTTTTTGCGGTTTTTCGCGCTTTTGGCTCTTTTTTTGCTTCCTCTGCAGGACGAACATCAGCCAAGAAATTATCGACGTGATATTCTGCGCCTTCTTTTGCCGCGTCAAGCACGGTGTAGAGCTTGTAGATATTTGTGCGGCTCAAGTTTGGCTTGCACATAATATTCGACACCAGCATATACCACAGCGATTCTTCAATGCGCTCCTTGTTAAACCACTTCACGCCGTCGTACACGTTTGCGCCGCAGAGTAAGCCCGCGTCTGGAGAATCGGCGATGATTCGCGCCACTTCATACGTTGATTTTCGTGCCTGTGATGCACCGAACGGCATATTCCGCACTGCTGAAAGCGTAACGATGTTGTGCAAAATACGGCGGAAATCCGGGAACGAAATCTTTGCGTTCTGCGCGGTCTGCGAGATTTTTCGCTCGAAGTCGTATTTCTTGCACAGTTTTGAACCGAACGGAGAAACAATCGCGTAGCTGACGAGAATTTCAGGCGCATACGCATTTGCCATTAAGCCTTTGAAAACCAACTTGGTCAGCTTTGCTTGCAGCGTTGTATTGCTTTTCTTTTCCTCGGTGTTCGTTGCTTCTGAGTGCAAATAGCCGATTGCATAGCGGAAGAGCTTCAATGCGTCGTCTGCGGCAATTCCGCCCTTTGCATAGAAGTCGCGCAGATTGTCTTCAAGAGAGTTCACAAACTCGTCAAAATCGATTTCGTCAAAGCCGCACTCTTTGCGCTGCA
>ERZ842401.5540-NODE-5540-length-13936-cov-50.969094_pt1 | contig 13936 bp, 7 predicted proteins | sample MGYA00521270_ERZ842401 | MGnify/ENA primary metagenome ERZ842401 (study PRJEB31892, sample SAMEA3878208) | bioreactor metagenome | biome: Moose rumen | place: Sweden | collected 2011-10 | study: EMG produced TPA metagenomics assembly of the PRJEB12797 data set... | reverse complement strand
TCCATGAAGCAGTGGATGAAGGTCTGGTTCTTCAGGCCGTAGTGCTGGCCCACTTCGATGAGCTTAAAGAGGTGGTCGAGGCTGGAGTGCACGCCGCCGTCGGAGCAGAGGCCCATCAGGTGCAGCTTCTTTCCGTTCTCCTTGGCGTATGTATAGGCGGCCTTCACCTGTGGGTTCTCCACGATAGAGCCGTCCTTGCAGGCACGGTTGATTTTCACCAGGTCTTGATAGACAATGCGGCCGGCGCCGATGTTCAGGTGACCCACCTCCGAGTTGCCCATCTGTCCGTCGGGCAGTCCCACGTCCTCGCCGCTGGCCTGTAGCTGTGCATGGGCCGATACGGCTGTGAGATAATCGAGATAGGGTGTGGGCGTATTGTAGATCACGTCGCCCCGTCCGTGCTGACCGATTCCCCATCCGTCGAGAATCATCAGTAATGCTTTCTTTGCCATAGTTATTTTTATTATATTTAAAGTAGAGTTAATTTGGTTTTAAAGTCCATTTATAGTCTCACGAGTGTAGAGCCAGTGGTAGCGCTGCTGCCCGTGTTGAGCTGCACGGCGTAGATGCCGGCAGGCAGCGACGAGAGGTCGATGGTGGCGCTGGTGCCGCTCAGGGTGTGCTGAGCCACGAGCCGCCCGGCAGTGGTGTAGATGCGCAGCGTGGCGGCAGTGGGTTGTTGCGATGGCAACGCAACATACTGGACGGCGAGGCTGCGGCCGTTGAGGCGGAAGGTGGCCTGTTGGGGCTGCCGGTGGCTTATGGGCATCAGGCCTGTTGGGTCGAGCAGATAGAGCAGGCCGGCGTAGGCATCGATCTCGCCGTGGCCATACTCGTTGTTGGGATAGTCCAGCGTGGCGTCGGGCTGTCGCGAGGTGTGGGCTATGACATCAATGATGCGGTCGGTGGTCAGCGTGGGGTCGGCCTGCATCCACAGGGCAATGGTGCCGCTGACGGCAGGTGCTGCCATCGAAGTGCCTGTCTGCGACAGCAGGGCGAAGAATCCGCCGTACTCTGGCTCCCATTCGGTGTCGAGCATGCCGATGGTCTCGTCGATGAGGTACTGCTCGTAGCTCTCGTTGACAAAGTTGTTGTAGGCCGACACGATGTTCACGCCAGGCGCGCATACGTCGGGCTTGGTGCGACCGTCGAGCGTAGGCCCGCAGGCCGACGACAGCGCGCGGTAGCCCTCGCCCTTGCCCATCTCCACAGGGCCCCAGTCGATGGTGCTGCCCCACGAGCTGTGCAACTTGAAGCGGTGGCCGATGTTGCCCACGGTAATGAGTCCACTGACCGATGCCGGCCAGGCCATGCTGTAGCCCTCGAGTGTGAGCGAGTGGCCCTCTGCCGACGGCACATCCTCGAGTGGGGCAAAGCTGGTGTCGGCATAGATCCAGGCATCGCCCTCGCCCTCGATGGTCAGGAGCATGCGGTCGGTGTCTGGATAGGTGGACTGCTCGTCGATGATGTAGAGTATGGCGTAGCCGTCGGGCGTGTCCTCGTCGAGCGTGACGGTGAGGCGGCGCAGGTAGGTGCTGCTGCCCAGTCGTGTGGTGAGTGTTCCGCCCGCCTGGCGTACCATAGCGGGAGTGATGGTGGCGGTGCCATAGTCCTTGGCATAGGCGGCATCGGTGTATCGCAGCTGCAGACTCTGTGTGTCGCGCATCTTCAACTGCACGGCGAAGTAGCGTCCATAGTAGTCCTCCTGATGGAATCGCACGCCCGCACCGCCTTTCGTCAGCGTGGCAGGCTTGTAGGCCAGATAGCGGTAGAGACCTTGATTGCCGGCGGCCACTACGATGGCGCGACCGGGGTGTCCGTCTACCAGTGTGTGCAGGGCTTCTTCCTCGAGCGCACGGCTGTTGGCAAAGGTCTGCGAGATGCCTGCGCTGAAGTTGATGACACAGGGCTTGCCCTGCTCCTCGGCGTAGGCAAAGATGTCGCTCATGGCGCGCAGAGCGGGTGCTGCGGTGGGGTCGCTGGGGTTCAATATGGGGTTGTTGCCTGTCAGCGAGATGCTGGCCTCGGCAATGTCGGCACCAGGTGCAACGCCCTTGTAGGCTACGTCGCTGGTGCTCGTCACCTGACTGCCTGCGGCAATGCCCGCCACGTGGGTGCCGTGCCACTCGGTAGCGGCGTCGCTGCTGTGCATGGCGGCTGTTATGTCGGCCGTGGTGGTGAGCACGGTGGGCGTGGCGCTGCTGTAGTCGGCGGCCCACACCACGCGGGTGGTGGCGTCGGCATTGCGGAAGAAGGGGTTCACGTAGTCGAAACCGGCATCGACAATGCCCACCACGACGCCCTTGCCGTCGAACACCTGTGGCAGCTGTGCGCCCTCGTGGGCTTTGTCGGCCCCTATCTGCGAACGCACAACGTCGAGCAGCTTGCGTGGGGCACGCTCGGCCTCTATGCGCAACACCTGCTCGTCGGTAGCCATGGCCTCGACCTGGCTCAGCGGCAGACTTACCACGAGCACACGGCCTATGCGGCTCTCAATGGTCATGCCATACTGGCTGCACAGCTGTTGCTCGTCGGCACCGTCGGCCAGCTTGGCCAGCACCTCTATGCGGGTGTCGGCAACGGGCTGTTGTCCGGCGTCGGCAGGCGTAGTGAGGGCAGCGCGACGCTGGGCAGCGTCGTTGGCAACAAGGTGGCGCAGGTGGGGCGACACCTTATTATATATATCAGCAGCCATTGGCTGGGCGTTCAGCAGCGATGCCGACAATAGCAGCGCAGCGAGCATGCATCGTTTCTTCATTTCTTAGTATGGGTGGTTACTTGTTGTCGATATTTTGGTAAAAGTGCTGCAAAATTAGCGATTGTTTTCCACATCTGCAAATATTATCAGTTTTTTTAGTTCTTTCTATATGCTTTTGGCCACCCGCTGCGGCAACGCTATGTTGCACACGCCAGCCGAGCAGCCTGCTCGCTACAGGCGGTCAACACAGTGTGCTTGGAGTGGTCAAAGTGGCGCAAAGGAACGGTCGTGTCTGTTAAAAACATTAAAACGCTTCATTTTTTATAGAAAAAAGGATGAAAACCGAATAAAAAGTCGTAATTTTGCAGCCGCTTAATAGCTAATCGTTAGCAATGTCGCACTTTTTGCAACAAAGTGGAAGATGTGGCAAAATACACTAAAGACGTTTTTAAATCACATAATAATAACATTTAAATTTAGCTTTATGAAGATTTTTACTTCTTTTGCAAAGAGCACTTTCATGCTCGCAGGTATGTTGACTTTCGGTTCTTTCCAGGCTAACGCTCAGGACGAGACTCCCACAGAGCCTGTGGCTGAGGCTGAAGTGCTTTACAGCGAGGACTTCGAGAATGTTACGCTGGTAGACCAGAATGGCGAGGCTCTGACCAACTCGTATAGCTTTGGCTACGGTCTGTCGAATGGCTGGAAGGTCGTGGGAGGCACCATTTACGGTGCTGATGGCAGTACCAACTACGGTCTTATCAACTCGAATGGTAAGGGCTACGACGAGAGCAATGGCTACATCGAGGCTTCTTATGGCTCAAGCAACAGCGCTTCGCTCTGGATTCCCGAGGAGTTTAAAGGCGAGATTTCGTTCTATGCAAAACCAACATCTGAAAGAAACAATGGTGCTATCACCATTTATGAAGCCGACGCTGAAGGCAATGTAACCAAGGTGGCTCTTGAAACCTTCACCATCAATGCTGGTAAGACTTGGAACGAGTACAAGTTTGACGTTGCTGGCAAGTATATCGCTATCAACATGGTACGCGCACAGCTCGACAACTTCGTAGTTGTTGCCAAGGAAGACATTCAGGTTGAGGAGCGCAAGGGTCTGGAGATCCAGTCGTTCTTCCGCGCAAGCGAGGAGGCCGAATATGTCGTGAAGCCCAACGAGACCATCGAGGTTGTCTTCAAGGCTACTGTCAAGAACACAGGTAACGTCGACCTGACCGCCGAAGAGGCTACCGTGAGCCTGCTGGAGAGCGGCGTGGTGGTGGCTACCGAAGGTGCTGCCGTAAAGGCTGGTGAGGAGGCTGAAATCACCTTCACCATGAAGTACACCGAGGCCGAGGCTGGCAAGCATGTCTACAACGCTTCTGAGAATATCGGCAACACTGCTTACCAGTATACCGCTCAGTGCACCGTGATGACAGAGGAAGAGTGGATTGCCACTGGCATCAACGAGGCTAAGACTGCTCAGCAGCAGAGCGAGATCTACACCCTGGGTGGCCAGCGTGTCGCCAAGGCCGTGAAGGGTCTCTACATTGTGAATGGCAAGAAGGTTGTTGTGAAGTAAGCACAACGCCACTTACAAATACTGAAAAACAATGCTCGGGTGCTTCGAGAGAAGAACCCGGGCATTGTTCGCCCCGACAACAATATTAATAACTAACAACACCAAACCAATGAAGAAAGCGACATTATGGGCAGGCGCCATTGCTGCACTGCTGGCACTGCCTGCCAACAGCCTGATGGCACAAGAAGAGCCCGTATTGATAAACGGCTCGCTCATAGACTGGTACTACTACGGCAAGGACATCCATAGCAGCAACGTCGGATGGAACCAGCAGCCTACCGGTCAGGGCACACCTGAAAATCCCTACAACTTCGGACTCATCACTATGGGCTTGGAGCCTGGTGCCGCCGACGGGCAGCCAGTTTGGGTGGCCGACTTCCCCATTCGCAACCACATCCTCTACAGCAATGCGGGCGGTGTCTATACGGGCGACGCCTACTACTCGTTCTTTATGCACGAGGTGAACTGGGAAAGCAACATGGAGGGCGAATATGGCAGCGAGGAGTGGGAAATCCTCGTGCGCAAGTGGGACTTGCAGAAGAAAACCTACAAGCAGGTGGGCCGCATACTCCACCAGCCCACCGACCTGTGCTACGACCCGCTCTACGACAAGGTCTATGGCATCTTCTATATGGCATCGGGCGATGAGGCCGGCTATAAGCTCGGCACGCTGAACATGGAGACCTTCGAGGTGACGCCCATTTCGCGTGTGGCCATGCAGATTGGTGAGGAGCTGCGCTGCCTGGCCATCAACAGCAAGGGCCAGCTCTACGGCATCGATGCCGGCGGCAACGTGGCCAAGGTAGACAAGACCAACGGCAACATAACCTACATCGGCAATGTGGGCTTCAAGAGCCAGCGCCGCATGATGTCGGCTACGTTCGACCTGCGCACCGACCGTCTCTACTGGCTGGGCTACATGAACGACGGCAAGATTCCTGGTGTGGGCACCGACGGCACCAACAGCACACTCTCCATAGCTGAAGGTGGCCGCGACACAGGCTTTTACGAGATAGACACCGAAACGGGCAAGGCAACGCTCATCGGCTCTACCGACTCGAAGCCCGAATATGATATTGTCGACGGCGTGCCCGTGCTTACGTGGTATGGTAAGATGCAGCTCACAGGCATCTATGTCGTGGATGGCTTCCAGCGTAAGGAGGTCGACCAGACAGCCGAGATGAACAGTGTGCCCATGCAGCTGAAGGTGGGCGAGAAGGCCACTATCGTTGTGAACGTGAAGAACATAGGCACCCGCGAGGTGGGCGAGGATGACTGGAAGGTGAACTTCTACGTCGACGGCTCACTCGTCGGCAGCAAGAGCGGCCGCGACCTGGAGCCGGGCGAGGTGCGCCAGGTGAAGTATGACTACACCGCTCCGGCATCAGCAGGACGTGTGACCGTCTATGCCGAGGTGGTGAACAGTGCCGACCAGGAGCTGCGCAACAATAGCACAGAAAAGTACACCATTGTCATATTGAGCGACAAGGTGCTCCCCGCCGTCGAACTGGCTGGCCAGCAGGTAGGCAACGGATTGCAGCTGAGCTGGGCCAACCCCGACGGCCACGTCACTGATGGAGCCGAGGACTATGCGCCCTTCACCTATACTGGGTTGGGCGCTTGGACCATGTACGACGGCGACGAGGGCTACACACAGCGTCCCAGCTCGTACAACATGGCTGTGGAGTATGCCAACTGGAACGCTCCCAAGGCCTACATCGTCTTCAACCCACAGGAGGCCGGACTCTACCAGACAGGCAGCGCTAACATGTTCCGCCCCTTCAGCGGCAAGAACTACTTTGCATCGTTCTTCACAGCCATGCCTGACAACAGCGAGACCGGAGGTTCTTACATCGACCGCGACGACTGGATGATTTCGCCTCTGCTCAGCGGTAAGCAGCAGACCGTGAGCTTCTGGGCAAAAGGCTACAAGGGCAGCGTGGCCACGGGCTACGAGACCGAGGCCAACTATACAGAGAAGATGCGCGTGCTCTACAGCACCACCACACCCGATCCTGAGGCATTCGTAGTGCTGGCTGACACCTTTGCCATCGATGCTCAGCAGTGGACGCAGTACACGGCACAACTGCCCGCAGGAGCACGCTACTTCGCTCTGCAGTGTGTGAGCAAGGCCGACGAAGGCTTTGTGCTGATGGTGGACAACGTGAGTTTCCAGATAGAAGCCTCGCCCGTGCTGGGCTATAACGTATATAAGAACGGTGTCAAACTGAACAGCGAGCCGCTCACGGCTACCAGCTACAGCCTGCGCTCGGCAGCTCAGACCGACGAGTTCACCGTGACGGCTGTATATGCCGACGGTGAGTCGGCTAAGTCGAACGCCATCAGCATCGACCTGCTCGCTGGCGTAGAACCCGCTGCAACGGTTGCTCAAGAAGGTGCTACACGCTACTACAACCTGCGTGGCCAGCAAATCAGCGGCATCACTGGTCCTGGCGTCTATGTTGTAAGCAGCAACGGAAAGACCCGCAAGGTGGTTATCAGATAACGCCGCAAAGGTGAGCTAAGCACCAATACCTAAAAACTCGTAACGATAAACAGCTAAGCTGCATCGTTACGAGTTTTTTGTGTGCCTTTCTGTATACGTCGCGCTATTGTCTCACATACTTGGCGGGCACGGCATCTTGCTTGATGACGTCGGCCCACTGCTGCGGAGTGACGGTAACAGGCCCCGTCATCAGCTCAGGGATGTTGTAGCTCTTCAGCAGCTGGCGGTGGTAGTCTGGGTCGTCGCAGGGCAGCTCGAAGGGCTTGGTGGCGTGGCCGTCGGCATCGACATGGGCAAAGAACGGACGGGTGAAGTCGCCGTCGTAGCGTCGGCTGCTGAATACTATCCACTTGCCACTGCGGCTCCACGTGTGGTAGGCCTCGACGTTGGGGCTGTTCACCTCGGTGAAGGGGCGTATGCTGTCGGTCTTCAGATCCATGAGCCACAGGTCGGCATCGCGGTGCCAAATGTGGAAACAGCCCCACTCGCCCACCGAGAGCAGTAGCCAGCGACCGTCGGGCGACAGGCGCGGCAGGGTGGCACTGAGGCCACGGCTGGCGGCGTCGAACACCATCTCGCGTGGGCCAAAGGTTAGTGTCTTCTCGTCGAAGGCCTTGCGATAGATGCTGTACTTTATCTCCTTGTAGCGCATGATGCTCTCGGCCTCGGCTCCAATGGTGTCTTGCAGGGCAAAGTGGGCCGAGCCGTAATAGAGCCACTTGCCGTCGGGCGACCAGCAGGGGAATATCTCGAACTCGTCGGGGTCGTTCTCGACGGTGCTCACCTCGCCGTGCTCCAGGTCGTAGAGTATCAGGTCGCTCTGCGAGTCGAGCACCTCGATCTTGTTCAAATCGCGTGTGTGGAACATCTGCATAGTGAGGTTTGTGCTGTAGGCAATGATGGGCAGACGCGGATGCCAGGCGGGATAGACGCCGGCAGAGAGCGTAGAGTCCGTCTTCAGGTTGGTCTTGACTATCTTTCCGTCATAGTTGATGACCGTGCCTCCGAGGTTCTGGCGGGCGTGGAACTGCATGCGCTGGGGGTTGCCCAACTGATAGTTGTGGCAGTTGATGCACTGTCCGTCCTTCTCGGTTGAGCAGAGCATGTTGTCGTAGATCACTCGCTCGTCGTAGTTCTCAAGGCAGCGCTGGCTGATGGTCAGCTCCTCGTAGGTGACATAGCTGGGCGATATGAGTCGATAGCTGAGCCACGGGTCGATAGGGTCGGGCGACACGTGTATGCTGAAGGGGGTATAGCGCTTCCACTTGTCGCCGTTGCGTGCGAACATCTCTACGCTGATGGCCTTGCCGCTGGCCTGCTGGGCCAGTGCGCGCCACTGCTTGATGGTGGGGCGCACCTTGCTGCCCTCGCACACTATCTGCTCGTCGCCGGCAGTCAGACGGGTCACCACCTCGTCGGCGGGCTGTGTCAGTTCAAAGTGCAGGGGCGCCATGTTGATGGGTATGGTGACGCCCTGATAGTCGGGATAGATGGCTGGCAACTGGCCTGCCTCGGCATAGTCGGCGGGCACGTCGGTGCGGGCACATGCTGTGAGCAGCAGTGCCGCCGTGATGATGAGTATATGCTTCATGGGGTGTATCATGCTCGTTGGTGTATGTCTAATAGGTTTTCAGGCCGCGTGCCAGGAAGTAGTCGTAATAGTAGGTGTGGCCGAAGCGACTGCGCAGAGCCGTGCGCAGCTGTGCCTCGCTCATGCCGGCCAGCTGTTGTGCGGCCTGCATGAACTGCTGGTAAGACTCAGGAATAGAAGGGTCGAATGGCATGTGGCTGATGTCTACGTTCTTCTCCAGATTGCCGAAGAGGAATGCCGCCTCTTGCAAGTGGCGCGGCACGGGATTGCCGGGATGGGTGCTGATGTACTGTCCGAATGCTCGCCAGAAGGTAGGAATGTCCTTTTGCTGCAATGCCGATACTGCAGCCAGCTCGGCCAGCAGTGGCGACTGCGTCCTGACATTGCTGAGGTTGGTGAGCAGGAACGTCTCGATGACCGACTTGTCGCTGGCCAACACGTTGCTGTAGCTCATCAGTGGCACGATGGGGCCAAGGCGCGGGTCTTTCTTGATGTCGGCCGGATGACTGACATAGTGCTCGTAGCGGGCAGCCCAGTCGGCATAGTACTTGGTTTTCTTCAGCAGGTCCAGGTACTTCTGTGCAAGCACCGGCTCGCCGTTGAGCAGCGAGCAGAGCGCCAGATTCTTCAAGTAGTCCACACGCCAGCCAAACTCCACGCCGTCCTCCATGCACCAGCGGTAACAGTAGTTCTCGAATCCGTATTCCAGGTAGAAGCGCTTGCCTGCCTGCACCACCATGGACATGCTGAAGGGGCAGTTGGGCTTGGCGTCGCCCTCAGGATAGTTGTAAAGCTCGTCGCCGGCACGTCCCAGTTTGAAGACAGCAAGGTTCTTATACATCCACATCAGGCGGGTGGGCGGCTCTGGGTTCGACGCGGCCTGGTTGAGCACGTCTTGCCAGTCGAGTCGCTCGATGGCGGCCTCCATGTGCAGCTCCTTGTGGAAGTTGGCATCGCGATACCAGTAGTGCCAGCAACCGAAGCCAGCGGCCAGGGCTACCAATACCTGTGCCACGGCCCATCCGGCCTTGGCTTGCAGCAGGCGCGGCGTCCACTGTAGGCGGTAGGTGAGTGCCAGCAGGGCATAGAAGACTGTGAGCAGGGCGAAGGGCCAGTAGTACTGGTTGTAGGGTTCGCCGTTGTTGAAGAGGGGGAGTGCCTGCCACCACACCATGTTGGAGGCTGTCTGATAGTAGACATAACGGTAGAAAAGCATGGGCACGAAGCCAATCAACACGATGGCCAAGGCCGTAGCCAGCACCTTTGTGGTGAGCGTGCTCTTTAGCCGCCAGCCAATCAGCCCCATCAGGGCGGTGGCCAGCAGGCCGTAGAAGCCGAGGAGCGGATAGCCGACAACGGAGGCGACAACCATGAACAATGGTCGCATTCCCATTCGGCCAGGCAGGCTGCGGAACGCCCACACCATGGCCACGGCAGCGCTGAGGCCTATGACGGCGATGAAGAAATAGCCGCGCAGCTTCATCTGGAATATCCAATAGCCCAGCATGAAGTCGCTCACCATGACGAGCACCAGCGGTACGAGCAGCACAACTGCCCACCGGCGCGGCAGACGGAAGGCCCGCTGCGTGAGCCACAGAAGGAGCACAGTCCACAGGCAAAGCATGAGGGTGCCGAGCCAGGGATGGTAGAAATACTGGGTGAAATAGGTGCCGAGCCAGGTTAGCAGGCCCCCTGCCACCACCATCTGCTGCTGTAGGAAGGTGGTGGTATATAGGAAGAGGTTCAGTTCCTGCACGCGCCATAGGAAGTCGGACTCGTTTATGAGGATATAGACATATATGGCCACGAGGAACAGGGCCACAAGGGCTGTGCCGCCCCAGGCAGCGACAAGACCGCTGCCCATTGTGGAGGGGGCTGCTGGTGGCGGTGCGTTTTTGGTTTTTTGTTTGCTCATAGTTGGTGAGGATGGTTTGGGTGGCAGTGGCAAAACCACTGCCCACAGTGGAAGCGCAACGGGGGGAAGGCGGGAGCGCCTCTGCGGGAAAGCGGGAGCGCCTCTGCGGGAAAGCCGGAGCGCCTTTGCGGGGAAGCGGGAGCGCCTCTGCGGGAACACGGGAGCGCCTCTGCGGGAGACGGGCTGCTACTGGTTTGCGGCTTTCTGCTGGCGGGCCGACCACTTCAGGAGGCGCTTATACTCCTTCTTGGTGAGGCGCATGAACGAGCCGTGCTGCGGACCTGTGACACCTTTGATGTCGACAGGGTCGTGGAAATTGCGCAGGTTCTCGTCGGCCTTGCAGATGCGGTAGTGCTTAGGGTTGTCACTATACTGGATGTAGGCCACACGCCAAGTGGGGTCGCCGATGAGCTGGAAGGCGCTCGAACCTTCGCATTTCTTTTTGCCCTCGAAGCTCACGTAGTCGTTCTCTACCGGCTCTCCCCAGCCGTAGGTCAGATGCTGGGACGTGGCAGTGTAGATGCCGGGCTTGCCGCCTTCCTTCTTGATGAGCATGTGATAGAGACCGTCGCTGAGCAGGTTGATGTCGGCGTCGATGGTGGCATAGCCCCAGTCGAAGAGCAGGCGGGGCTGCGTCAGCTTGGTGAAGGTCTTGTCGGCATAGGAGTAGTACATGCGGTCGTACTGCTCTTCTGGGCGGTTGAGCATGCTGTAGTAGATCATGTAGCCACCACGGTCGCCATCGGGCCACACGTAGTCGGGATCCCAGAAAATCTGCGGCGCCCACACGCGGTTGATGGTCGACCAGTCTTTATATACGCTCTGTTCCTGTGGGTTGCAGAAGATGCTTGTGCCCTTGCGGTAGTCAAAGGTTACGCTCTCCCAGTTGATGAGGTCGTGGCTGGTGAGCAGGTCAATGCCATAGTTGTCCCACACGTGGCTCTTGGCCACACACATGTCGGTGGTCACCATGACATATCCCTTGCCATCGTAGCTTCGGCAGATGTATGCATCGCGCTGTCCGCCCTCTATGCGAGCGTGTACCTTAGGGTCGATGACAGCCTTGCCACCTATGATGTCTTCATAGTTATAGCCGTCGCGGCTCAGGGCGTATGCCGTAAATTCGCCACGGTCGCTCATGTGGCAGTACAGGTAGCCATAGTCGCCCTTCTGCAGGTTCTGTGCGCAGGATGGAGCCAAGGTGCATAGGGCCGTTGTCATGGTGAGTAATAGTCGTTTCATGCTTGCATTCATTGTTTAGGTTCTAAATATTGGTGCAAAGGTACAAAAATATTCCGAACTGACGCTCGTCAGCTCGGAATATTTTCGTTGCATACGCTATTGTGACGGTTTACTGTTGCTCAGGAGCCTGTCCGATGAGGTCCATGAACTCGTCGAGCTTAGGCGTGATGATAATCTGCGTGCGGCGGTTGCGCTGTTTGCCTTGTTCGGTGGCGTTGCTCTCAATGGGATTGTACTCGCCACGGCCACCGGCAGTCAGACGCTTTGGATCTACGCCATATTTGGTTTGCAGGGCCTGCACCACGCTCGATGCACGCAGACACGAAAGGTCCCAGTTGTTGCGGATATTGTCGCGCGAGATGGGCACGTTGTCGGTGTTGCCCTCGATGAGCACGTCGTAGTCTTTGTAGTCGGTAATGATCTTGGCAATCTTCGACAGGGTCTCGGCGGCACGCTCGTTGATTTCGTACGAGCCGCTCTTATAGAGCATGTTGTCGGCCAGCGAGATGTAGACCACACCCTTCAGCACCTGCACGTCTACCTCCTTCATCTCCTCCTTCGAGAGCGAGCGAGTCAGGTTGTTGGTGAGCACCATGTTGAGCGAGTCGCTCTTCGACTTCACTTCTACCAGGTGGCGTATGTACTGGTTAGACTCGTTTATCTGGTCTACCAGCTTCTCTATCGACACATTGTTCTGCGAGGCGTTGTTCAGACTCTGCTGCAACGACTGCTGCAGGGCGGCGTAGGCGCGCTTCTGTTCGTCGAGTGCCTGCTTTTGTGCGGCCAGCTGTTCTTCGAGGCTGGTCACACGGGCGTTCTTGGCGGCCAGGTCTTCACGTGCGCTCTGTAGGTTGCTGGTGAGCGACTTATTCTCATCTTGGCAGGCCACAAGGGCCTTCTTGCTGCCACAGCTACTCAGCAGCACACCGGCTGCGAGTGCCATCATCATGGTTGTCTTCTTCATAATGCTATCATGTTAGTTTAATCAATTCGACGCTGCAAATTTAATGATTAGACGCGCAACAACCATAAAAGAATAATCGGAATTAAGAAAATTTGGGCATTATTCATTGAATTTTGACATTAAACGGATAAAATAGGGAGAAGAAAAGAAAACGGCGGCTTTCGTTTGGCAGTGTCTCGGAAAAATAGTACCTTTGCACGCAAATTGCAAAACATAATAATAAAAGAGGTATGATATTCTTTTTCCAGACTCCGCAGAAGAGCATCGTGGCCACCGAGGCTGACCACCAGCTCACGCAAGAAGAAGTACAGAAACTTTGCTGGCTCTATGGTGACGCCACGCTCCTTGAGGGCCAGACGCTCGAAGGAGAGTTCGTGGGCCCGCGCCGCGAGATGGTCACACCATGGTCGACCAATGCCGTTGAGATTACGCAGAACATGAATCTCAGCGGCATTGTGCGTATAGAGGAGTATTTCCCCGCACCGCAGGACCATTTCGACCCCATGCTGCAGCGCGAGTACAACGGGCTGGACCAGCAGATCTTCACCATCAACATCAAGCCCGAGCCCATCAAGCATGTGGAGAACCTGGAAGAATATAACGAGCAGGAAGGCCTGGCCCTCTCGCCCGAGGAGATAGCATATCTGCACGGACTGGAGAAGCAGAACGGACGCCCGCTGACCGACTCGGAGATCTTCGGCTTCGCCCAGATCAACTCGGAACACTGCCGCCACAAGATCTTCGGCGGCACGTTCATCATCGACGGCAAGGAGATGGAGTCCAGCCTGTTCCAGATGATCAAGAAGACCACACAGGAGAACCCCAACAAGATTCTTTCGGCCTACAAGGACAACGTGGCCTTCGCCCAGGGCCCGGTGGTGGAGCAGTTCGCCCCCGCCGACCAGTCGACCGCCGACTGGTTCCGCGTGAAGGACATTGAGAGCGTCATCTCGCTGAAGGCCGAGACCCATAACTTCCCCACCACAGTGGAGCCCTTCAACGGCGCTGCCACTGGCACTGGCGGCGAGATTCGCGACCGCATGGGCGGTGGCACCGGCTCGTGGCCTATCGCCGGTACGGCGGTGTATATGACGGCGTACCCACGTCTTCAAGAAGATCCAAACACTCAACCCTCAACCCTCAACTCTCAACTCTCAACCCTCAACCGTGATTGGGAAGACATTCTTCCCGTTCGCGAGTGGCTCTATCAGAGTCCAGAGGACATCCTTATCAAGGCCTCGAACGGTGCCAGCGACTTCGGCAACAAGTTCGGCCAGCCCCTCATCTGCGGCTCGGTGCTCACCTTCGAGCACCAGGAACCCGCGGACAGCGGTTCACCCGCTCCCACCAAGTATGCCTACGACAAGGTCATCATGCTGGCTGGCGGCGTGGGCTACGGCACCAAGCGCGACTGCCTGAAGAAGGAGCCGCAGCCCGGCAA
>ERZ842401.5539-NODE-5539-length-13938-cov-3.435929_pt1 | contig 13938 bp, 14 predicted proteins | sample MGYA00521270_ERZ842401 | MGnify/ENA primary metagenome ERZ842401 (study PRJEB31892, sample SAMEA3878208) | bioreactor metagenome | biome: Moose rumen | place: Sweden | collected 2011-10 | study: EMG produced TPA metagenomics assembly of the PRJEB12797 data set... | reverse complement strand
ATTACAGACTTAAATGGAAATGCTCTTTCATGGGCTTCTTCAGGTGGTCTCGGATTCCGTGGAGCAAAAAAATCAACTCCATTTGCCGCTCAGACTGTTGCTGAGACAGCAGTTCAGAAGGCAGTAAGCTATGGTCTTCGCGAAGTTCATGTCTATGTAAAAGGTCCAGGAATGGGTCGTGAGAACGCTGTCCGAGCACTCGGTGCTTTGGGATTGAAGGTAAAATCAATTGCTGATACAACTCCAATTCCGCACAATGGATGTCGTCCACGCAAGACTCGCCGTATGTAACTTTCTTCGATGTTTTAATTCGTTTTGGGCAGATGTTCTGTCCAAGCGTATTGAAAGTCGAAGTTTATGCTGAACAGCATAGTTACTATCAGATAGTTGGGAAGTCAGAAGAAATTCTGACATGGAACAGTAGCTCCTATATGGGCTCTCAATTTTAAAAAGGAGTTCAGATGGCTCGTAAAAACTTGCTGAAAGGTTTTAAAAAACCTAAGACCGTTCAGTTCGAACATCTTGAAACGAATCCAAATTACGGAAAGTTTATTGCTTATCCTTTTGAAACAGGTTTCGGTACAACAATTGGAAATACACTCCGACGTGTACTTCTTTCATCTATTCAGGGATATGCAATTTCCTCAGTAAGAATCACTTCTTACGATCCTGACGGTGTTCCTCATGTGATTTCTAGTGAATTCGAAGCAATTCAAAATGTTTCTGAAGATACATTGGAAATCTTGAACAGTCTCAAACTTATGCGCTTGAGATTGCCAGAGGATGTTGAGCAGGATACACTTCTTTTTGAATTCAAAGGTCCTGGCGTTGTTAAGACTGATGACTTTGCAAAAGAAGGTCAGCTTGAAATTCTTACAAAAGATGTGCCTGTATTCACTATGATGGAAGGTGCTCGTGTTGAATTTGAAATTCAGGTTGATTTGGGACGAGGATATGTTCCTGCAGAAGTAAATGAACACTACATCGAAGTTGTTGGTACAATTCCGATGGATGCAATCTTTACTCCTGTTACAAAAGTTAAGTACATGATTGAGCCTTGCCGAGTCGGTGAGCGCAACGATTATGACAAACTTGTTCTTGAAGTTTGGACGGACGGAACAATTTCTCCAGAAGATGCATTGGCAGAAGCGGCAAAGATTGCGAAAGATCATTTCACGGTATTTGTCAACTTCAATGACAGTGATATTTCAGGGGGAGATGATTTTGATGAAGGCGATGAGAAGATTCGTCAATTGCTCAAAACTCCGGTCGAAGAGCTTGAACTTTCAGTTCGTTCATCAAATTGTCTTAAAAATGCGAATATTCGCACAATTGGCGAATTGACAAAGAAAACTGAAGATGATATTGCCAAGACTCGAAACTTCGGCAAAAAATCTCTTACGGAAATCAAAGAAAAGCTTCAGGAATGGGGCTTGAGCTTGGGTATGACCGATTACAGTCATCTTAAGAATTCTGTCAATTTAGCAAAGCCGTCACAGGGCGTTCAGGCGCAGGCCGAACAATCTGAATAGGCTCAATATATAAGGAAGAATCCAATGAAAAATAAAACGGGATTTAATCCACTTTCACGAACAGCCGCTCATCAGCGAGCAATGGCGCGAAATATGGTAACTTCACTTTTCAGATTTGAACGCATTACTACTACTAAGGCAAAAGCTAAAGAGGTTCGTAAGGCTGCTGAAAAGTTGATTACTCGCAGTAAAATTGATTCCGTACATAACCGCCGTACTGCAGCGAAGTTTGTTCAGGATGAGAAAATTTTGAACAAACTCTTCACAGAAATTGGTCCTCGCATGAAGGATCGTAATGGTGGCTATACGCGAATTCTAAAACTTGGTTTCCGTCAGGGAGATGCCGCTGACATGGCCCTTGTAGAGTTTGTCGATTTCAACGAGGCAGCTCTCGGATCCGCACAGGAGACAAAGAAGAGCACACGACGCAGCCGTGCCAAGAAGGCAGCAGCTGCTCCCGAGCAGGCTCCCGCAGAAGAGGCTCCTCAGGCAGAATAAAACTCTTTCCGGAAGGAATTCCGGAGCAGGATCCCCGGGACAGAGACTGTTCCGGGGATTGTCTTTCCCCTCCGGATAAGTTTTTTGGGGGAACAGCAATTTTCGGTACTTCGTTTTTTGTGATGGCGACTTTATAAATTCTGCCTAATTATCAGCGGAGTACAGATTATTGACTAAAAAACTCATAATTTTGACACTTTATAGGGGGACCTAGTCGACTTAAATACAAAAGCAGTATATTTGTCGCAGGTTTCAATAATCAACATTAATAACCATGGACACTCTATTCTATTTTGTGCCGTTGGCATCACTGATAGCATTGTCTTTCGCATGGATTTTCTTCCGCCAGATGATGAAGGAGAGCGAAGGCACGCCTACAATGAAAGAAATTGCACAGTATGTGCGTGAAGGCGCTATGGCATACCTTAAACAGCAGTATAAGGTTGTCATAATCGTATTCATAGTCCTTGCGATCTTCTTCGCCATTCTGGCGTACGGCTTCGGAATCCAGAACCCTTGGGTTCCATTCGCATTCCTGACAGGAGGTTTCTTCTCGGGACTTGCTGGCTTCATCGGCATGAAGACGGCCACCTACGCTTCCGCAAGGACGGCGAATGCTGTAAGCCGTTCGCTTAATTCCGGCCTCAAGATCGCGTTCCGGTCAGGTGCTGTCATGGGACTTACGGTTGTAGGACTTGGCCTTCTTGACATCTCACTCTGGTATTGGATTCTGCAGAGCGTTTACGACCCTTCCGTGTCCCAGAACCTCGTCGTCATAACTACCACTATGCTTACCTTCGGAATGGGTGCTTCAACCCAGGCTCTTTTTGCCAGAGTCGGAGGAGGCATCTACACCAAGGCTGCAGACGTAGGCGCTGACATCGTAGGCAAAGTTGAGCAGGACATCCCTGAAGATGATCCGAGGAATCCTGCAACCATCGCGGACAATGTCGGTGACAACGTTGGTGACGTTGCCGGCATGGGTGCCGACCTTTATGAATCATATTGCGGATCCATTCTCGCTACAATGGCTCTTGGCGCTTCTGCTTTCTTCGGTGATACTACCATGCAGATGAGGGCCATTTATGCGCCTATGATGATTGCGGCCGTAGGAGTCGTCCTGTCTATAATCGGCATCTTTGCCGTGAAGACAAAGGATGGCGCAGGTCTCCAGCAGCTGCTCAAGTCTCTCAGCATCGGAACCAACCTCAGCGCTGTCCTTATCGCAGTCGTCACATTCGCCATCTTCTATCTTCTCGGATTCTCCAATTGGTGGCAGATGTCCCTCTCGGTCCTCAGCGGCCTTCTCGCGGGAGTGATCATAGGAAAGGCGACAGAGTACTATACGTCCCATTCTTACAGACCTACCCAGAAACTTGCTGAAAGCTCCAAGACCGGTTCGGCCACCGTCATCATCGAAGGTGTCGGTCTCGGCATGATATCTACGGCCATTCCGGTCATTACGATCGCATGCGCCATCCTTCTGTCCTATTCCTTCGCTACCGGGTTCTCGTTCGACCCTGCTCTCATCTCAAAGGGCCTCTATGGAATCAGCATAGCGGCTGTGGGCATGCTCTCAACCCTTGGCATCACCCTTGCCACTGACGCATACGGACCTATTGCCGACAATGCCGGCGGAAATGCCCAGATGAGTGAACTTGACCCTGTAGTCCGTGAGAGGACGGATGTTCTTGATGCTCTCGGCAACACGACAGCGGCTACAGGTAAAGGATTCGCAATCGGTTCCGCTGCTTTGACTGCCCTTGCCCTTCTCGCCTCTTATATCGAGGAAATCAAAATCGGGTTCGGGCATCTTGCTGACAAGGGCGGCGAACTTGCCGCACAGTATGCTGACCTGTCACAGGCCACAATCCCCCAGATCGTAGAACATTTCAACGTGACGTTGATGAACCCGGTAGTCCTTACTGGCGTGTTCATCGGTGCAATGATGGCATTCCTCTTCTGCGGTCTTACGATGAATGCAGTTGGAAGAGCGGCTGAGAAGATGGTCATCGAGGTGAGGCGCCAGTTCAAGGAAATCGCCGGAATCCTTGAGGGCAAACAGCGCCCTGACTATACCAGTTGCGTGAGGATTTCGACAAAGGCGGCGCAGCATGAAATGATATTCCCTTCACTTCTGGCCATAATCGTTCCCGTGTTAGTGGGAATAATCCTCGGCCCTGCCGGAGTCATCGGTCTTCTTGCCGGAGGTCTCGGAGCCGGTTTTGTTCTGGCCATATTCCTTGCCAATTCGGGAGGAGCTTGGGACAACGCCAAGAAGTATGTTGAAGAGGGCCATCTCGGAGGCAAAAATTCCGAAAGCCACAAGGCGACGATCGTGGGTGATACGGTAGGTGACCCGTTCAAGGATACTTCAGGACCTTCGCTCAATATCCTTATCAAACTGATGAGCATGGTCTCGATCGTAATGGCCGGGTTGACGGTCTTCATCCACGGATAAAATAAATTCATCCATAAAAAGTGTCCCTTCGGGGACATTTTTTTGATAATAACCCAAAGTTTTTCTAAATTGCGGCCTACAATCCCTTAGAAGGCGTTTTTTTAAATTTTCAGTGCTATGAAACGAGTCACAATCCGGGATGTCGCAAGAGAAGCTGGTGTGTCGGTCACGTTGGTTTCCTTTGTGATGAATGCAAAGAGGGATAAGGACGGAAACCTTGATTGTCCCGTCAATCCCGAAACCGCGAAAAGGGTTTTGCAGGTAGCCCAGAAATTGGGATACCGCAGGAACTATGCGGCTGCTTCCCTTCGCAGCGGTAAATCCAATGCGATAGCTGTGATTCCGAATGACATCTCCAACAAGTTTTTTGCCGGTATCTCCCGCTGTATAGAGGACAAAGCCCGCTCCATGGGCTACACGGTCTTCTTCGCGAGTTCCGACGAAAGTTCCGAAAGGTTGGAAAGCGTCATCGATGCGGTTCTTGCCCACAATATCGACGGTATGATCGTGGCCCCCTGTACAGGAGGCGAGGCTGCCATCAACAAGGCGATAGACGCAAAAGTTCCGGTAGTCCTGCTCGACCGCGATGTCGAGAACATGCCGGGAGTGGGCAGAGTCCTGCTTGATGATGTTGAGGCCGGCCGAATGGGAACGGAGCTTCTTCTCAAGAAGGGTTACAGTAACATTGAAATGATATCATATACGCTAGGCATATCGAGTCTCTCTGAAAGGGAGATGGGATACAGGAAGGCAATGATGGACCATGACAAGTACGACAATGCGAGGGTCCATTATACCACCTACGGTGATGCCGCATCCGATGTGGAGAAGTTCATAAAGAATGGTGTGGAACGCGGTGTCGATGCCCTTTTCCTTCCCACGTACTCCCTCTCCGCCATGGTTCTTTCAGCAATGAAGAAACTCGGACTCAAGACTCCAGATGACCTTGCGATCGTCGGTTTCGACGAGAGTGATATCTACAGCCTGTATTCGACCACGGTAACCCATATTGTCCAGCCGCTCAAGTCTCTGGGAGAAAAATCAGTCGAGGTCCTTGTCAATATGATTGACGGTCAACCTGCCGAAAGCATCATCCTCAAACCTGATCTCATCCTGGGCGGTTCAACAGAGAAAGTGACCAAGAACAAGTAGAGGTTAGTTCAGGGAATCCTGTAACTGCAAGCGATAGGGCGATTCTCCGAGAGAGGACCGCCTTTTTGCTTTTCGGGTGTATGCGGTTTCTTCCGAAAGCCGGTTGCCCGAAGAACATGCGATAATGTTGAAATATATTCCGTTTTTGGCAGAATATTTATATTTTTGTCCTCGCATGCAATGGTGTGTGCATCTAAATATTTTGGAATTATGCAATTGGACGGAAGACGCGAGAGCACGAATGTTGACGATCGCAGAACTAGCGGCGGCGCCGTGGCCGGTGGCCTTGGAATAGCCGGTGTCGTTATAGCGGGTCTCATTTATCTGCTGACCGGTCAGCAGGTGGATCCTTCTCAGTTTGATTTAGGTCAGACAACGACCCAGACCAATGTCGAGTTTACCCAGGAGGAGCAGGAACTTGCCAGTTTCGCAAAGAAGATCCTTGCCGGAACTGAGGACATATGGACTGCTTATTTCTCACAGGCCGGGCTTGGAACATACGAATCCCCGACGATGGTGCTCTATACAGGTACAACCCGTTCCGGTTGCGGAACAGGAAGCGCTTCCATGGGACCTTTCTACTGCTCTGCAGACCAGTGCCTGTATCTTGATCTGTCCTTCTTCTCCTCGATGAAGAAACAGCTTGGAGCCGATGGTGATTTCGCATATGCATACGTCATCGCCCATGAAGTCGGTCACCATGTCGAGAACCAGATCGGAGTCCTCGGTCAGGCACACCAGCAGATGGCCAGAATGAGGGAAGCAGCTGCCAACCAGATGAGTGTACGTATAGAACTTCTGGCGGACTACCTTGCAGGAGTCTGGGCTCATTATGACAATGAGGTCTACGGTTCCCTCGAGGAAGGCGATCTCGAGGAGGCCATAAGGTGCGCATCCGTGATCGGAGACGACTACCTTCAGAAGAAAGCCCAGGGTTATGCTGTCGAGGAGTCCTTCACTCATGGAACAGCACAGCAGAGAGTCAAATGGCTTGCAGCCGGACTCCAGTCCGGAGACGTGAACCAGGGACTCAAAATTTTCAATATGAATTACAGCGATCTTTAGTACAGATATGACCACCCTTCGGGGTGGTCATTTGCGAAAACATCATATCTTCAAGATTCACGAATTTCTAAAGCATCATGAAACATTTCACTTTGCCCAAGGATGGAGGCCTGATTGAGGAAAACATTTCCAAGAACATCCTCCATGCTTATGAGAAGATTACAACTGAAATCTTCTCTGACTCTACCGATGCATCAGACCGCATCGCTGACATCATCATCAAGTCCGTGAACGATTTCGAGGCGGCGAACCTCGGAAGGAAGTTCAAGCTTGGACTTACTACCGGAGCATCTCCGGTGTCCCTTTACAAGTGGCTTACCCGCCGTTATCAGGAAGGGAAGATTTCATTCAAGAATGTCGAAGTCTTCTCCATTGACGAGTACTACCCGATGGTTGACAGGGCTCAAGGCCGCAACCGCCGTCTCTTCAACGAACTGCTTGACGTTGTCGATATCCCCAGGGAGAATATCCATATCCCTGACCTGATGGACAATCAGGAGGATGTGACGGAGTATTGCGCAAGGTTTGAAAAAGCCAGCAGAGGTCTTGACCTTCTTGTTATCGGTGTAGGAGAATCCGGACAGATCGGATTCAACGAGGCCGGAACGTCCGACAAGAGCCGCACACGTTCCGTGAGATTCTCCTACCGTTCCCGTAAGCGCCAGGCGGCCAACTTCAACGGCAATATCTCTCATACGCCCGAGGGCGGAATTACCATGGGAATCGATACGATGATGAGCGCAAAGCGCATCATTCTTATGGCCTGGGGTGAGGAGAAGTCAGTCGCCGTACAGAAAGTTGTAGAAGGAGACATCGACCCGGCATATGCCGCGACTTACCTTCAGAGGCACGACAATATAACCCTTTTCGCGGATGAGACTTCCGCCGCACTCCTTACCAGGGTGGTTTCTCCTTGGATGGTCGGCCCGTGCCAGTGGACTCCGAAGTTTATCCGCAAAGCCGTCGTGTGGCTGTGCGGAGTAGTGGACAAGCCGATCCTCAAATTGACCCAGAACGACTATCTGGACAATTCGTTGGGAGAGCTTTTGGAACTTTACGGCCCCTATGACAAGATAAACATCGATGTCTTCAATGACCTTCAGCATACTATAACAGGTTGGCCCGGCGGAAAACCTAATGCCGATGACACTACCCGTCCGGTCAAATCCGTACCTTTCCCGAAGAAAGTGCTCATTTTCTCGCCGCACCCTGATGATGATGTGATTTCCATGGGAGGAACCTTCATCCGTCTGGTGGAGCACGGACATGACGTCCATGTCGCTTACGAGACATCCGGAGACCTCGCCGTTCATGATGACGTTGTTCTTCAGCATATGGATGCCGCTAAGCAGCTCGGTTTCGGGGACCGGTTCGATGAGGTGAAGAAGATAATCGAGTCCAAACGTCCTGGAGAACCTGAGCCCAAGGAGCTGCTTCGTCTGAAAGGTTCAATCCGTCGTAGCGAAGCTCGTTCTGCAGACCGTTCCTTCGGCCTCAATGACAATACCAATGTTCACTTCCTTGACCTTCCGTTCTACGAGTCGGGCGGTGTCTTGAAGAAGCCAAGAACCCAAGTGGATCTCGATATAATAAAGGACCTTCTCAAGCAGATCAAGCCGGACCAGATTTATATGGCCGGAGACCTTGCGGACCCTCACGGGACACATAGGGTCTGTACAGAGGCGGCGCTCGAAGCTATCGATCAGCTTAAGGAAGAAGGCGAAACCTGGCTCGAGAAGACAAACATCTGGCTCTATCGTGGAGCATGGATGGAATGGGAGATCGGCAGGGTTGATATGGCGGTTCCTCTTTCACCCGACGAGCTGATAAAGAAACGTCATGCGATTTTCAGGCACCTGAGCCAGAAGGACATCGTTCCTTTCCCGGGAGACGACCCGAGGGAGTTCTGGCAGAGAGCGGAAGAAAGGACGCAGAACACCGCCCATCTTTACGACAAACTTGGAATGGCAGAATATCAGGCCATGGAAGTGTTCCTGAAGCTGTGCTAAGGCCGGTTTCTTAAAGATTTTCAGGGAGGAGGGTGCTTATTGAACTTCCTCCCTTTTTGTGCCCGGCGGTGAGAAAGCCTTCGACAACTTCGGTTTTGTGCCAGGAAAAGTGGGGCGGAGCACTATGACGAAAATATGTGTCAGATAACGATATGGGGGACTTGTCGAGGGACAGTATACTGAAGTTTGGCAAAAGAACTTTGTTTTTTGACAAGGATACTGTAACCATAAGGGAAGAAGCCCCGGACCGTTTTGCCTATTCCCGATTATTCTCTATCTTTGTAAATACCGACAACCCAAAAGAATCTTTATTTATATCATCATATGGCTACATCAGCAGAATTGAAGAAGATTTCCTCCCAGATAAGGAGGGATATCGTCAGGATGGTCGCTAATGCCGCTTCCGGACACCCCGGAGGATCAATGAGTTCGGCCGATTTCCTGACAGCGCTTTATTTCGAGGTCATGAAGCATGACTCCAAGAACTGGACCCGTGACGGGAAAGGACAGGACGTCTTCGTCCTTTCAGCCGGTCATACGACCCCTGTTTACTATTCTCTTCTCGCTCGTGCGGGTTATTTCCCCGTTGAGGAGCTCAACACCTTCCGTAAATTCGGATCCCGCCTCCAGGGACACCCGTCAGTTGAGATGGGCCTTCCCGGCATCACCCAGGCATCCGGTTCTCTCGGACAGGGCCTTTCGGCCGCAGCCGGAATCGCTCTCGGAAAGAAACTCGACAAGGAAGACAACTTCGTATATGTGATGTGCGGAGACGGCGAGAGCGAAGAAGGACAGATCTGGGAGGCCGGAATGTTCGCCCTCCATCATGGCCTTGACAACCTTATCGCCATGACAGACTGGAACGGTCAGCAGATTGACGGAACTGTCGCATCCGTTTCAGGAGAAGGTGACCTTGAGGAAAAATGGAAAGCTTTCGGTTGGAACACCATCGTAGCTGATGGCCATGACATGGACGCCATACTTGCGGCTTTCGCCCAGGCAAAGGCGCTCAAGGGTTCAGGCAAACCTGTCATGATCCTTTTCAAGACCGATATGGGACACGGAGTTGACTTCATGGCCGGCACATGCAAGTGGCATGGTAAGGCTCCTTCTGCAGACCAATGCGCAGAAGCTATGAAGCAGCTGGAGGAGACATTGGGTGACTTTTAATCCTAAGAAATCATGAAGAAGTACACAGATACAGGCAAGAAGGACACCAGAAGCGGATTCGGTGTCGGGCTTCTCGAGGCCGGAAAGGCCGATCCCAGGGTTGTTGCCCTTACTGCAGACCTCAAAGGCTCCCTCAAGATGGACGCCTTCGCCGCTGAGTTCCCTGAAAGGTTCATCCAGTGCGGAATTGCTGAAGCAAACATGATCGGCGTCGCTGCAGGTCTTGCAATTACCGGCAAGATTCCTTTCGCAGGTTCGTTCGCAGAGTTCGTGACAGGTCGTGTCTACGATCAGATCCGTCAGGAAGTGGCCTATGGTGAGACCAACGTGAAGATCGCTTCTTCACACGCCGGAATCACCCTTGGAGAGGACGGTGCCACCCACCAGACAATGGAGGACGTGGCCCTTATGAGAGCACTTCCCGGTATGGTAATCCTCAACCCATGCGACTTCAACCAGACGAAGAATGCGACTATAGCCGCCGCCAAATACAATGGCCCCGTTTACCTTCGTTTCGGCCGTCCTTCAGTTCCCAACTTCACTCCCGCTGATGAGGAGTTCGTTATCGGAAAAGCCATTATGATGAATGAGGGCAAGGATGTCACCATCATCGCTTCAGGACACCTTGTATGGGAGTCCCTGCAGGCAGCCGAGGCTCTTGAGGCCGAAGGAATAAGCGCCGAGGTCATCGATATAGCCACCATCAAACCTCTCGATGAGGAGGCAGTCATCGCTTCAGCAAAGAAGACTGGTGCGGTTGTTGTAGCAGAAGAGCATAATATGGCAGGTGGCCTTGGAGAACTCATCGCCGGTGTTCTTGCGCGCGTAATCCCTACCCCCATCGAGTTCATCAACGGTGCTGACAAGTTCGGTCAGACCGGAACTCCCGCAAAACTGATGGAGGTTTATGGACTGGATGCCGCTCACATCGCAGAGGCTGCCCGCAAGGCTATTAAACGTAAATAATGACCGACAAGGAGATTCTTGCACTCTATAATGATGGACAAAGCGACAAGGCATTCAGCGGTATAGTCGAAAGCTACAGCGAGAAACTATATTGGCATGTCCGTCGCCTTGTTTCCTCTCACGAGGATGCAGACGATCTCCTCCAGGAAATCTACTTGAAAATATGGACTGCGCTTCCCTCTTTCAGGGGGGAGGCGCAGCTTTATACTTGGCTCTACCGCATCGCCACGAACGAGACCCTCAATTTTCTGAGGCGTCAGAAAGTGAGGTCCGTTCTTTCCTTCACTTCCATCGACACTGCAGCGGAAAGGAAGATAGACGATGATCCGTACTTCGACGGTAACGAGGCTCAGCGTTTGCTGGCAAAAGCCATAAACCGTCTTCCTGAGAAACAGCGTGTTGTTTTCACGTTGCGCTATTACGATGATATGAAATATGAGGACATCTCCGAAGTGCTCGGAACTTCAGTCGGTGCCCTCAAGGCTTCATACCATATTGCATACAACAAAGTCAAGGAGGAACTTGAAAAAAGTATCTGACCACGAAAATTTATCCATAATCGGATTTTACTTTTTATCTTAAAAGGTGTCTAAAGAATTGAATATGGACAAAAACAGCAGCATACTTGACAATCTCAAGGCGCAAGGAACGCCCTATAAAGTGCCTGACGGGTACTTTGACAACCTGCGTGCCCGCCTTGATTCGATCCCTTCCGCCCAGAGGGGAGTAGAGGCTGATACACCCGAAACGGTGGTCGTGATGCCTTCGCTTTGGACAAGGGTGCGTCCGTACATCGCAATGGCGGCGGCTTTCCTTATTCTTGTGACAGCGGGAACAGCTATTCTGAAAACAACTTCCGGGAGAATAACGGTTTCGGATGAGGAATACATTCAACTCGCTTCGCTTCTTCCCGTTACGGACCCCTATGCTATTTATTATGATGACTATGCCGAAGATGATGAACTCTCCGGTGAGGATATTGTGAACTATTTGATTGAGACGGGAGTCTCATTGGAACAACTGGCTTATTCCACAAGTTATGAAGAAAACTAATAGAATCGTCCTTTCGGTCATTTTCATAGTGACATTGTCTACCATATCTTCCTTTGCGCAGAACAACCAGGAAAGGGGTAATGCAAGGGACAACCAGGCTTCCGCTTGGATGAATAAGATGAAGAGCGACAAGATAGCTTTCCTCTCTTCCGAGATGGGGCTTACTCCTTCGGAGGCCGAAAAGTTCTGGCCTATCTACAATCAGGCAGAGAAAGAAAAGGAATCTTCCATGGGTGAAGTCATGAAAGCCTATATGGAACTGGAAAAAGCGGTCGATGAGGGAAAGAAAGACAAGGAATTGACTTCTTTGCTTGACAAATACATGAAGGCGCAGAAAGCTTCAAACGAAGTGGACGCCAAATATGTCGAAAAATACAAGAAGGTCATTCCGGGAGAAAAAGTCGCCAAGCTTTTTGTGGCCGAAGAAAAGTTCCGCCGCAACCAGATCAAGAGGCTTCATCGCGGAGGCGGCAACCCGTATCAGCCCTAGAGGTAGAAATCTTTTACGAGTGACCGGTATTCCGGGGTATATTCCCCGCGGTCCTGGACAGTCAGAGTCTCCTTCTTCGGAACCGTTCCGGAGGGGAGATTTTTTTTGAGGTGGACTATGACTCTCGAAGGTTCTTTGGACGGGACGGTCCTTATTCTCAAAGATCTTTCGATGTGAAGCCCGAATGCCGGTGCGAATCTTTCGAGTATGGGCTCATTTCCTGACGGGAGGATCATTGCCAGGGTCCCGTTGTCACTAAGATGTCCTTTGGCGTATTCCACAAGCGACCTGAAGGATAGAGGGGAGTTCTTGTGGCCTTCGTCGTCCGGAGAAGAAGTGTGGCGTGAAAGCTTTTTGCGGATGTCCGGATTGGGAAGGGAACCGTCGAAAAAAGGAGGGTTGGATATTATGAGGTCGAACGATCCTTCACATTCCGAAAGAGAAAGGTGCCGGCATTCCATGAAGCCTTTCCAGGGAGATCGTCTGAAATTCTCCTCAGCCTCATAAGCCGACTGTTCGTCTATGTCAATTCCGAGGATTGAAGAGCCTTCAAGGATCCCCTTTTCTTCCATCCGCTGAGCTATCATCAGCGCTATTGTTCCGGTTCCGGTCCCTGCGTCAAGCACTTTCAGCGGGGAATCTCCAATAGAAGCCGCAGCTCCGAGAAGCACCCCGTCCGTATTGACTTTCATTGCGGAACGTTCATTCTTCACGGAGAACTTCTTGAAGCGGAATTCGCTCATTTCGTTGTTTGGGATTCAATGATGCCGTCCCTCATGAAAAGCTGGCGGTCGCAAAGGGAAGCAAGATCTGGATCATGGGTCACGATCACTATCGTCTGTCCCAATGTTTTCCTCAGTTCGAAAAACAGGGAATGGAGTTCCTGTTTGGTGGCGGAGTCAAGGTTTCCGGAAGGCTCATCGGCAAAAAGCACGGACGGGTTGTTGACAAGCGCCCTTGCGATGGCGACCCTCTGCTGCTCTCCTCCCGAGAGTTCAGAAGGCTTATGGGAGTATCTTTCCTTCAGACCGAGCATATCAAGAAGGCGGCACGCTTCCTGCCGTGCTTCTTTGTCGCTTTTCCCTGCGATGAGAGCCGGTATCATCACATTCTCGACGGAGGAGAATTCCGGAAGAAGATGATGGAACTGGAACACGAATCCGATCTTCTGGTTGCGGAATGCCGAAAGAGAATTGCTCCCCAGCTCAAGAACGGGTGTGGAATCTATCATCAAAGTACCTTCATCGGGAGTTGACAGAGTGCCAAGAATCTGGAGCAGGGTGGATTTCCCGGCTCCGGATGCACCCATTATGGATACGACTTCGCCCTTGTCTGCGGTGAAATCAATCCCTTTCAGTACCTGGAGGTTCCCGAAACTCTTTTTTATGCCTTTTGCTTCAATGATCATAGCCCGGATGTTTGACCCAAAGATAGCGATAAAATCCGAATCTGCGTTTGACACGGGCGCTGGTTGTTGTAAAGCAAGTTATTTGTTTTTATCGAAAAAGGCCTTACCTTTGCAATCCCTTGAGGGTAAAGCCT
>ERZ842401.5538-NODE-5538-length-13939-cov-5.905143_pt1 | contig 13939 bp, 13 predicted proteins | sample MGYA00521270_ERZ842401 | MGnify/ENA primary metagenome ERZ842401 (study PRJEB31892, sample SAMEA3878208) | bioreactor metagenome | biome: Moose rumen | place: Sweden | collected 2011-10 | study: EMG produced TPA metagenomics assembly of the PRJEB12797 data set... | reverse complement strand
GGTGCCGGTCTAAACTACGCCTGGTAAGGGCAAGGTCGTATAGCTGGTGTCTAATACATAAATCAGGGAAAAATTTTTCCTCATGTACGTTCTTTGTACACTGCGGAAAATTTCTCCCTGATTTCTTATTATCCACACACTCTCTCCGACCTTGCAGTATTTTAAGACTGGATTGCTTCGCATTCGCTCGCAATGACGAGGGAAAAAGACAATGACGAGAAAAAAAGCAATGACGAAAAAAGAACCCCGTCATTGCGAGGAGCGCAAGCGACGTGGCAATCCATCACCAATTCTTATAACAAACAAAAACGGAGGCATGTCGTGTATGCCTCCGCCTGTTTCCCCTAAAAATTCATTATTTGGAGTTTATGGTATTTTTTAGGGAGAAAACCAAACATGTGATTTTGGTGGAATCCGTATAATAAATTTTAGACAATTTGTCAACCACATATTTCATGCGTTTTCCCCGTAAAAAACGCTACTATCTTGTAAATCCTTAATAAAATCTTCCCAGTCTTGCTCGTGATCAAGCTCGTCATGCATAATTTTTTGAGATATATCAAAAGTTTCAAAGTCTTTTCCAAAGCAAAACTCACAGATTTGTTGATATGTAGCGATTGCACACCGCTCCGAATCGAGATTCTGTCTTAACAAAGCCATTGTAGAGACGTCTCTCGGTACCTCATAGCCGCATCTTGCCTCTTTCAACCACTCGGAGGGAGCCAACAAAGGCGCTCCGCCCAGTTGTATAATTCGATCTGCCAACATTTGTGCATGTTCAAGTTCTTCTTTTGCGTGTTTCATAAATTCCTCTTGCACTAATGGTCGCATCGGTCCGGCAATAATTTGACTGCCGACCCAATATTGATAATATGCCAACCATTCTTCGGCATAGGCCCTGTTTAACAAATTCAACAGTTCGTCAACATTAAGTTTGCACATTTTGTGTGCCGCTTCTCCCATTTTTACCTCCGTTAATATGTTAAATATGCCTATTTGAGATAGTTTACGTTAAAGAAAAATCAATATATTGAGATTATAATATCGGCATAATGTTATAAGGAGAAAACATATGGCATTAGTATCAGCAAGCCTTTTAGCAGCTGACTTCGGGTGTCTGAAAGAAGAGATAAAATCAGTTGAAAAAGCCGGTTGTGATTGGCTGCATCTTGATGTTATGGACGGCCATTTTGTGCCCAACCTAAGCTTTGGTGTGCCGGTTATTAAATCAATACGTCCGATCAGCGACATGCCCTTTGACACTCACCTGATGGTTCAAAACCCTGATGAAATGCTTCCATGGTTTGCCGAGGCCGGATCAGACATTATAACGGTTCACCTCGAGGCCTGCCAAGATGTGATTGCAACTTTGAGCAAAATCAGAACGTTAGGCAAAAAAGCCGGGCTTTCTTTGCGCCCGCAAACACCAATATCGGGACTAGAACCGTTGCTTGATAAACTTGATCTCATTTTGTTAATGACGGTTAATCCCGGTTTTGGCGGGCAGAGTTTTATGCCTGATCAACTTCAAAAAATCTCAGATGTTCGTGCTATGATCGGAGCGCGTAAAATATATCTTGAGGTTGATGGGGGTATCAACCCTCAAACCGCAAAACTCTGTTGCGATGCCGGTGCTGATGTCTTGGTTGCCGGTAGCGCCGTGTTTAAGGCCAATAATTATTCAGAAGCACTTGCCGCACTTAAAAAATAAGGAGAATCAAATGACAACAGTTATGGTAATTGAAGACGAAGAGGCTCTCGGGCTTTTGCTCAAGTATAATCTTGAAAAAGAAGGCTATGAAGTCATTTGGGAAAAAAACGGCAATAAAGCAATAGCTTCAGTTGAGAAAAATTGCCCTTCAGTCATTTTGTTGGATTGGATGTTGCCCGAGCTTTCCGGTATTGAAATTTGCAAAATGATCCGCAACAAGCCTGATATTAAGGATATTCCGATTATTATGCTTACAGCTAAAGGAGAGGAAGAAGACAAAATAAAAGGTTTAACGGCCGGAGCTGATGACTATGTTACCAAGCCCTTTTCGGTTCCGGAACTTATGGCTCGTATCAAAACCAATCTTCGCCGTGCTCCTGAACTGTTGCCTGACAAAGAATTTGTTTTTGAAGACATCCGCATGGATTTGGTTGAACGCAAGGTTTTTCGCGGTGATAAATATATTCACCTCGGTCCGACAGAGTTTCGCTTGCTTAAAATGTTGATGGAAACCCCCGGTAAAGTATTTTCACGAGAATTTTTGCTCAAAAACGTATGGGGCAACAATATTTATGTTGAATCTCGCACCGTAGATGTGCATATTAGACGCCTGCGCAAATCCTTGAACGAATACGGTCCCGACTATATTCGCACCGTACGCGCTACCGGATACGCCATTGACAATAAAGTTAATTCAGAAGAAGAAACAGAAGAAGAATAAATGGGATTACAGTTTGACATATTAAAAACCTGCGGAAAAGCCAGAAGAGGACAACTCCACACCAAACACGGAACCATTAATACACCGGCATTTATGCCTGTAGGCACTTGCGGAACCGTCAAAGCTATGATGCCGGAATCCGTCGCCGCAACCGGTGCCGAAATTCTGCTCGGCAACACCTATCACCTTATGTTGCGTCCCGGTGCTGATTTGGTCGAAAAAATGGGAGGTTTGCATAAATTTATGAATTGGAACAAGCCGATTCTGACCGATTCTGGCGGATTTCAGGTTATGAGTCTAAGCGGTCTTCGTAAAATCGGTGAAGAAGGCGTGTCTTTTGCCTCTCATGTTGATGGCAAACGCTACTTCTTATCGCCGGAAGAATCCATGAAAATTCAACATAAACTTGACTCTAATATCACTATGTGTTTGGACGAGTGTGTCAAACTTCCGGCACCACACAATGTTGTAAAACAATCGATGGAAATGTCTATGCGTTGGGCCAAACGTAGCAAGGAAGCCTTTGTCGACCGTGATGGCTACGGGATTTTTGGTATTCAACAGGGTGGCGACTATGAAGATTTGCGAGCGTTCTCTGCCGAAAAACTGCGTGAGATAGGTTTTGATGGCTATGCAATTGGAGGTCTTGCCGTAGGCGAAGGGCAGGAAACAATGTTCAAAGTTTTGGACTATGCACCTCAAATGTTGCCTTCTGACAAGCCTCGATATTTGATGGGGGTAGGACGCCCCGATGATATTGTCGGAGCGGTCCTGCGCGGTGTTGATATGTTTGATTGTGTAATGCCTACCCGTTCAGGGCGTACTTCGCAGGCTTTTACACGTCTTGGCACCATAAATATTCGTAATGCCCGCCACCGCGAAGACCCAAGACCTTTGGAAGAAGGCTGTGATTGTCCGCTTTGCACCAATTATTCGCGTGCCTATATCCACCACTTGCAAAAGGCTAACGAAATTTTGGCAGTAATGCTGTTGACTTGGCACAATGTCAGATATTATCAACGTCTGATGTCAGGTTTACGCAAATCAATAGAGACAGATACTCTCAACGCATTTGTTGAACAGTTCTATTCTGACCAAAAACAAGGAGACATTCAGGAGTTATAACCATGGCAGAACAACAAGATACAATAAAAGAATTTGCCCGCGAAAACGCCGAAAGCGGATTGCGTGTATTTGTTGCCGGTGGGGCGCGTTCGGGTAATGATGAAATTTATGTTGAAGAAGCCTATAATCTTGGTCGCCAAATAGTCAAAATGAACTTAAAACTCGATTTTGGATTGTCGAACTCCGGCATTATGGGGGCGGTAGCTCGTGGTGTTGTGGACGGTTGGAACAAAATCCATGACAATAATGAGGACAAAAGCCCTATCCAAGGCATTACTACCAACGATTATTTTGATCTATACCCTCATGACGACAACCTGATTAATCAAATCAGTGATATTGTTGTTGCTAAAACCCTTGAGGAACGCAAACAAAAACTTCTCAAAGCCGATTTTGTGGTATTTGCCCCCGGTGGCGTCGGTACTCTTGATGAACTCGCATATGACTGTGTCGCGATGCAGGATGGTTTTTTAGCCATCAAACCTTTTATTCTCTACAACATCGACGGATATTTTTACCATTTGCTCGAATATTTAAAACAAATTGCCGCCAAAGGTTTTGCCGAGCCGCTACCTTTTATTGTTGTAGACAATTCTCGTGAACTGGAGGTTGTTTTTCGCCTGCTCAAACTTCGTTATCAGAACAGTCAGGATAGCAAAGTTGCATACGGTAATACCCGCCAACTGATATATGAACTGCCTTATTTTTTAAAGAAAAAACCGGACAGTTCGGTCCATGTTGAAGATTTGATTGAAGAACTGGATACAATCCGCAATACCGGCTCATCGGAAGACCAACGTAAACTGGATATGGAAATTGAACAGGCATATCTTGAAAAAGAAATTGAACGCATGTATGAACGGTTAGCCAAAACCGGGCATGACACGTCAGTTGTCAGCAAAAAACTGACTAAACTAAAAGAAAGACGGAAACAATGGAAGTAAAAACGGTTCCATCATCGGTATGGAAATTTTTATGGCGCTACCTGTCCAAACAAAAAGTGCTGTTCTTCAGCATCATTACATCAATTATCTTTGGCGAATTTTTGTTGCGTGTATCTCTTTATTACGGTGCCCAAATAATTGATGCCATTTCTTCCCATCAAGCTCCTCAAATTCAACTCCGAGCTGCCATATATTTTGCTGTTTTGGCTTCGTTATTTTTGCTTTTGAAAAGTTTGGTGCAAAATTTTACGGTTTTTGTAGAAGCCAAATTTATGCCTAACTGTGTTGCGCGAGTATCCAAGGACCTTTTTTCATATGTTCACAGACATTCCACGGCTTTTTTTGCCGAAGAAATGGCAGGTAATATTTCCGGCAAGACCAAAACTATTATTGATGGGATTTATCCGATTTTTTACAATGTAATGTGGGGCTTTTTTTCTCCGCTGATCGCCATGATTCTCACATTTTTCTTCATTTTTAGCATAAATTTTTATTTGTCATTTATTCTTTTGGTGCTGAATATTGCAATCATATACGTCATTTATTATTTATCCAAAAAAATGGTTCCGGTATCGCAGCGCCGCGCTCAAACGATGTCTGAAGCCAACGGTGTTTTGGTTGATAGCATAACCAACGCCGGTATTGTTAAAAATTTCAGCAATTATCTGTTTGAAAGAAGGTACTATTTTAAATATATGCGCATTGCTGCCCAAGCCGATCGCGCAGAAACCGAAAGATTCGGAGTGATTTTTCTAGGTCAGAATTTGTTACGGTCGCTTTCTCAAATAGTTTTTTATCTTTTGCCAATTTGGTATTGGTACTCCGGTCAGATTAGTGTTGCTGATTTTGTCCTTATCCAATCATTAATAGCCATTTTAAATAACACATTCAGTATGTTATCAATGAATTTTATGCAGTTTTTCAAAATCTACGGCAGTCTCCGTGATGGTCTGCAACTGCTTTCCAAACCATGTGATGTTGTTGATGCCCCTAATGCCAAAAAACTTTCTGCTCCTCATGGAGAGATTATACTTTCTAATGTTACCTACCACTATAAAAACTCCGATCCTCTTTTTCAGTACTTTAATCTTGAAATCAAATCCGGTGAAAAAATCGGATTAGTCGGGCATTCCGGCTCAGGAAAATCGACACTTGTTCGCTTGCTTTCCCGATACTATGACATTCAAAAAGGAACAATCAGTATTGATGGACAAAACATAGCCGAGGTTACACAGGACAGTCTGCGCCGCCAAATTGCACTCATTCCGCAAGACCCTAGTTTATTTAATCGCAGTATAATGGAAAACATTCGCTATGGTCGTCCTGATGCTACTGATGCCGAGGTTATGGAGGCAGCCAAACGAGCCAATATTCATGAATTTATTATGCAATTACCGGACGGATATGCCTCTAAAGTCGGGGAAAGAGGAGTTATGTTGTCCGGTGGCGAACGACAACGTGTTGCAATTGCACGCGCGCTGCTAAAAAATGCTCCGATATTGATTTTGGACGAAGCCACATCAGCACTTGATAGCCTTAGTGAAAAATATATACAGCAATCTTTAAAAGACCTTATGCGTGGCAAAACAGTAATCGCCATTGCTCACCGTCTGTCCACCTTAAAAGAAATGGATCGTATTATTGTTATGGACCACGGTCATATCGTAGAATCCGGATCACATCGCCAATTACTTAATAAAAAGGGTGTTTACTACAGTTTTTATGAAATGCAATCATCGGGATTCTTGGAACTTGGATAGGAAAAAGTCATGTTAAACTACATCTGGGCATTTTTTTTCATAGCAAGCTTTATCGCAGCGGCAATTTCTTGCATTATCGATGGCAACATAGAAATTTGGTCGCAAATGAGCAACGCGTTATTTGATGCCGCTAAATCAGGTTTTGAAATCTCTATCTATCTGACTGGTATGCTCTGTTTTTGGTTGGGAATACTTAAAATTGCGGAAAAATCAAAATTAACTGACAGCTTGGCACACTTGCTTTATCCCTTATTTAAGAAAATTATGCCCGAAATTCCTGAAAAGTCCCCGGCTTTAGGCTCAATTGTCATGAATATTGCCGCTAATGTTTTAGGATTGGACAACGCTGCTACCCCTATGGGACTTAAAGCAATGGAGCAACTTCAGACTGAAAACAAGAGCCGAACAACCGCCTCCAATGCCCAAATTTTGTTTATGGTTATCAATTCATCTTCCGTTACGCTTATTCCTATTACCATACTTATGTATCGCAGCCAACTGGGTAGTGCCAATCCCGGATTGGTTTTTATTCCGATTCTCTTGGCAACATCTGTTTCTACATTGGTTGGTTTTTTGAGCGTTGCGGCAGTCCAGCGGCTCAACATATTCAATCGCGTTGTCTTGACATATGGGCTTATTTTTGTCGGTTTGATTTCGGTTTTGGGAACAGGTTTTGCCATGTTGGGAGCTGATGTCCGTGCCGCTGTATCATCGAGTTTGGGCAATTTTATCCTAATTTTTACAATTTTTTGTTTTATTACAATCGGGTTATGCCGCAAAATCAATGTATATGACGAATTTATCGAAGGTGCTAAAGATGGTTTTAAAATTGCCGTTTCAATTATTCCTTATCTGGTAGCAATGCTTGTTGCAATAGCACTGTTTCGCGCCTCCGGTGTCCTTGATTTGTTAATTGCCTGTATTAAGGAATTTTGTGCCTTCTTTAACCTTAATACCGAATTTGTGCCGGCTTTGCCTACGGCTTTGTTAAAACCGTTGTCAGGTAGCGGAGCCCGTGCAATGATGATTGAAACTATGAAAAATTATGGTGTTGACAGTTTTCCTGCTTTTGTTTCTGCGGTGGTTCAGGGGTCCACCGAAACAACCTTTTATGTTTTGGCGGTTTATTTCGGCGCCGTCAAAATCACCAATACCAGACACGCATTGCCATGCGCATTGCTTGCCGATCTTGCCGGAATTGTTGCGGCAATAGCTCTGAGTTATTGGTTTTATGCCGGATAATACTTAACGCCAGTTTATGCGAACTCTTGCGACTTCACGTCCGTCATCTGTAGCGTTCATGCAATGTAAAGAGATATTGCCTTCAAGTTGTGAAATCACATCAATTGTTTCACCATAAAGGCTTTCTTTTTTAAATGAAATCTCGACTTCTGCCGGTTGATGGTTCAACCTAAAGTCATTGTCTACGCTTTCCGTCGCCCACAACGGATAAGCAGCGTTATTAACATGCTTATTAATGTCAATGTCGTCATACCTTACAATAAATGATTTTTTTATATCTTCACGGCTGATTGCATCGATTTTCGGAAAATCAGTGTTTAAAGCTCTTTCTTCCACTACCGTATATTCCGGCATATGGTCGCGCAAAGCAACCGGTCTTTTGCGAACAAAATCAATCAGTATCCATTGGCTTGAGGCAGCAATAATCACATCACCTTTTTCGTCAGTAACGCAAAAATCGCGTACTGCTCCGAGTTTTTTCTCTTGTGAAGGCCAGGTTGTAACCGTAATTTTTTCGTGCCAAAACGGCATACGGTTAATTTTTATATGATAGTTTGAGCCCACCCATGCCAATCCTTTTTCAAGGCAGCGTTCCATACCGACGCCCAAAATTTGAGCATGAGTGTCGGCAACGTCCTGAAAAATATTCATTAATGCCACAATCCTAAGAGTGCCGTTGCTATCGCACTCATAGCTGCGCAATGAATATTCGCGGACAAATTTGCCGACTTGCATCATACTAATCTTTCATAGAAATTTGCAGTTCTTGAGCTTTTTTGTTCGGGTCGAACAATTTGCTCAGCCAACTGCGGTTGTCCTCGGTAATCATCATGTTTGAAGCATAAGAAGTCAGATACTGGCTTCGTTCAATTTTAACATTATTGAGAGCGACCAAAAGTTTTTTCATATAAACATTGGCTTTGCGCTGATTACGCGAGTGATAATCGGTTGCAGCATGCAACCAATCTTTACGGACATTATAACGATTTTTTAAAAATCTTGCAGCAGCATCAACGTTTTTGTGCGGATCAAAGGCATCTTCTACGCTGGCAAACTCTTTTCCGTGAAAACGCAGATTAATCTGCATACACCCTACATCAATGCTTTTATACCCGCGATTTTGCCAATCTCGAACTGCCGCAACGGCTTCAGCCTTTGTTTTATAGAAATAGCCTTTGCCTTTGACATTGACAGTCCACGGCCAAGCCACTTTCTGCCCGACTTTTTCGTTCCAGCGACCGGTTTCAACATTTGAAATAGAAGTTAATAAATTTGTTTTTATCTGATATTTTTCCTCTGCCTGAACAGTAGCATTCAAACAGACAAAATCATCATCGACAACCACAGTCTCCTGTGCCTCTGCCGGCAATGGCTGAAATAACATCAGCAATATAAGAAAAATCATTAAATTTTTTGATACTTATAAAAAAATCAAGTATCCCTCTGTTCCCTCAGACTGCCACAAACATCCCCCGTTCATACGGTTTCAGCTTGCTTAAGGCCAAATCAAAAAATCTGAGGTCAGGTTATTAAAACTACTCACGACCTGCCTGCGCAAGTCGTACCTCATTAAAACAGAGAGCTTATAACATAACTATTTTTTAAAATCCAGTAAAAAATTTGCCAACCCGGTTATTGCATCACATATATCGGTGCTAATATATTGAAAATTAGCATTTTTTTTATACACAGGTTCAACCTCGTAAAGCGCCCGATTTATTTCCATTTGCAGCGTATAAATGTTTTTCCGAGGCTGACAATAGTTAAAACTTATGTAGGCGCCCGAGTATGGACAATCCAAACTCACATTATATTTTTGCCCCAAATATTGGCTCATAAACTCTATGACTTCGGCCGGGCAACTTTGCTCAAATAATGTTCCGAGACAAAACTCAATCTGGCGATTGTCCTCCATTATGTTGCAAATTTTTGACGGCATGGAATGACAGTCTAAAACCAAACAGATGCCGAATTTTTTGACGGTTCTATCAATCATTTTTTGCAATGATTTATGGTATACATTGTACACGTTTTTAATGCGGCTTTGTGCTTCATTATAATTTAACAGTCCGTCATAAATATTTTTTCTCTCGGCGGTAATACGATGAAACAATCCCAATCCGACACGGCTTCTCTTGTTTCCGCTGACCATGCTGTTGATTGGATAATTATAAAACATTGCCGGATCAATCTCAATTGCATCACGATTTACGTCAATAAAACCTCGTCCTATATTTAATTTTACCATCGGAATACCTAAATCAGATGCATCGGCTACCAACTCATCAACAAAGGGATCTTCATTAGAGCGCAACTCTTCTTCCGACACACAAATATTTTGTAAAAATTCCTTCGGAAAAACCTGTCCGCTGTGAGGAACCGACAACACCAGTGGATATCGTTGGTTTTGTGTATTATATTCACTGATTACGTCAAGTTTTGAATAATCAACCTTAAAATCAAGCTGTTTTTCACTCATGTTATTTCCTCTATACTAAATATACCATACTATACAGGGTAAAGATTAAATTTTTAATAACAAAATGCTTGCCAAATTAAAACAAATACTGTAAAAGCATATCAATTCGATGTTTGGGTGTGTAGCTCAGCGGTATGAGCACTACGTTGACATCGTAGGGGTCACAGGTTCGATCCCTGTCACACCCACCAATCACCAAATCCGGCGTTGTCCGGATTTTTTGTTATCAGAATACAAAACTTATTGACTATCGTTTTTAAAATGCTAATAAAACGGACACATAATTTTAATACTGGAGTTTATAGATGTTTTCACTATTCGACTTACAACAATTTATAGGTGCTTTTGTCGTTCTGTTTGCCGTAATTGATATTATCGGTTCGGTTCCGATTATCATTAATCTTAAAAAACACGGCAAAAAAATCAATGCCGAAAAAGTCAGCATATATTCATTCATAATGTTTATCGGCTTTTTTTATATCGGAGAAGTTTTCCTGCAACTGTTCAACCTTAATCTTTCTGCATTTGCCGTTGCCGGTTCTTTAATTATCTTTATGATGGCTCTTGAAATGATTTTGGATATAGAAATCTTCCGTGAAGGTCCTGATACTCCCAAAGATGCGACCTTTGTTCCGTTAGTGTTCCCGCTGATTGCCGGAGCTGGAGCATTGACCACATTGCTCTCCATTCGTGCGCAGTATGCTGATATCAATGTTATTTTGGCAGTAATTGCCAATGTGATTGTTGTTTACGGAGTTGTCAAAGGCGCTCAATTTGTTCAAAATAAAATTGGTGCCGGCGGCATTTATTTTTTGAAAAAATGTTTCGGAATTATATTGTTGGCCATTTCTCTCAAACTGTTTTTGACCAACTTGACCATTCTTATCCAACAAATTTCGCAATCACTATAATTTAATCTCTTGATATTTACCTCGTTACACCTTAAATTTATGTTGAATGTAATGAGGTAAATATTATGGAGAACAATCTTCCCGATTTAAGAGATATTCATCTTCCCGCAGATGCCGTATCATTTTGGCCCTTGGCCTACGGATGGTGGGTTATTTTGTTTTCCGCACTTTTTGTCTTAATCGGGTTCCTTTTTATCAGATTTATGCTCCGCAAGAGTAAAAAACGCTACGCTTTGCGGTTATTGTCATCGCTGTCATCTTCCGAGCGCAACAATATTGTAAAAATGTCTGAGATTCTGCGCCGCATTTGTGTTTACAAATATCCTCAGGCAGCAACTTTATTTGGTCAAAACTGGATTGACTTTATAAACGGGCGCTGTTCTGACAATTTATCTGCAGCTTCGGCTCAATTATTGCTCAACGCTCCTTACAGTCGCCCCGATTCATCATTCGCACCGCAAGAAGTAGAGAACCTGAAACGCTTTTGCATATTATGGATAGGAGAAAATTTATGATTATATTGGCCTATCCTTTGGCTCTTCTTTTGGTCATAGCACCTTTTATAATTTATCGTTTTGCTCCTGCCGTAAAAGGTATGCATGGTGATGCTTTACGAGTTCCGTTTTTGCAAGACATTGCACGTATAAATATTCTTTCCGGCTCGTTATGGAGCCGTAGTACTGATAATGACAATCGTCGTTTTTCGTGGTGGATGCTTTATATTGCGTGGTGTCTTTTGTGTTTGGCCGTTGCTCGTCCGCAACTGGTTGAAGAACCGATTCGCATTAACAATTACGGACACGATATCTTATTGGTAACCGATATTTCTGTTTCAATGTTAGAGCCTGATTTTTCTTATCGAGGTCAACGGTTGGATCGCCTTACGGCAGTTAAACTTGCTGCAGACGGTTTTATCAAACAACGTCCCAACGACCGTATCGGGCTGATTCTTTTTGGTACCAATGCATACCTTCAAGCTCCGATAACTTTTGATAAACAAGCCGTATTGGAAACCCTTTGGGCTACCGATGCCGGTATGGCCGGACGTTCCACGGCAATCGGCGACGCTGTCGGATTAGGGCTTAAAACCTTACGTCAAAATAATAAAAACATACCTAAAATCATGATACTTTTAACTGATGGTGAAAATAATGACGGTAGCTTGAGTATGCCGGAGGTTTTAAAACTTGCCGGAGAAGAAAATATAAAGATTTATACCATTGGTGTCAGTTCCGAAGACAGAATTATTAATTCGTTTTTCGGTGTAAAAATTTCTCAACCATCCGGATTAGATGAGACTGTTCTTAAAGAGTTAGCGTCCGAAACTCGCGGTCGCTATTTCCGTGCTTCGGACACAAACGGATTGCAACAAATTTATAACGAGATTGACAAGCTTGAGCCAAACTTGGATCAAGATCAATACATTCAGGAAAGCAAAGAACTTTTTTGTTATCCTACGGCGATTTCGTTGTTTATTGTTTTGGCGCTTTGGCTTATGCAAAGGAGACAATACGCATGAGTTTTTTTGCTGATTTTCATTTTCTGCGCCCTTGGTGGTTGTTGTCATTGATTTTGTTATTAGTAATGGGTAAATATTTTTTTGCCGGACTTAAAAACACGTCGGCCTGGGAAGCGGTTTGCGATAAGAAATTGCTTGATTTTTTACTGATTAAAGGCAGTTCGCGTCAACGGCGATTGGTGCAATATTTGGCTTTAATCGGTCTTGCCGGCGGCATAATTGCTTTAAGCGGTCCCACCTGGAGCAAAAAAAATATTCCGACCTATTCTCCGTCCAATCCGATTATGATTTTGCTTAATTTATCATCAGATATGGAAAATACGGATATAACTCCGGATCGCTTAACTCGTGCAAAATTCGGTATTGATGATTTGCTTAAAAATCTCAAGGCGCAAGTCGGGTTGATTGTGTACACCGACGAGCCTTATCTGATTACCCCTGTAACTGAAGATGTTAAGATTATATCAAACCTCTTGCCTGCGGTAAGTCGTGATATAGTACCCGAAAACGGTGACAGACTTAATCGAGCGATTGACCTGGCAATTGAGAAACTCAAACAAGACGGATACCGCAATGGCAATATCATTGTTTTTGCCGCTGATATCGGTCAGGATATGGTTGCTGCACTCTCCTCGACCGAAGATGCGGCAAGCCGGGGATATAAGGTCAATGTTGTTGGTGTTTCTGTATCAGATAATGAAAAACTTACGACCTTAGCGACCAAAGGTGGTGGACGATATTTCAATGTATCAGAAAATCTTACGCAACTTGCTTCTTCCATTAATTCCGAGACATCGTCGGAATTGCAAAAAAACAAAAATGAGCAGGAAACATGGAACGATTGCGGATATTGGTTCTTACTGATCCCTCTGTTTTGTTGCTTGTGTTTTTTCCGCCGAGGCATTTTTATATTCATAATGTTTCTGATGATGACTGCAGAGGTTCATGCCGGGTTTTTTACTAATTCTGACCAGGATGCCGCTGAGGCCTTTGCTGATGGCGACTATTCAACTGCTGCTGCGAAATTTTCTGATTCCAATTGGAAGGCTGCAGCTCTCTACCGTAACGGAGACTACCAATCTGCGGCAACTCTGTACCGTCGCGGAAATGATGTTGAGAATATGTATAATCTCGGTAACGCACTGGCAAAATCAGGCAAAATTGAAGATGCAATCAAACAGTACGAAGAAGTTCTTAAAATTGCTCCCGAACATGAAGATGCCAAATTCAACCTTGAATATTTGAAACAACAACAAAATCGTTCGCAACAGAGCCAATCTCAAAATCAAGATGAAAATAAAAATCCTCAAAGCGGTGAAGACCAAAATCAATCGGAAAACGAAAATGAAGAACAAGATTCGGCTCAACAGGAACAAGCAGATGATAATAACCAAAACAATGAAAATCAGAATGAAAATTCCGATGAAAATCAAAAATCATCATCATCTTCTTCAGATGCGGAAAATGATCAAAATAATACCGATTCCGAGCAATCGCAAGGACAAACACCGCAGTCTACCTCATCGG
>ERZ842401.5537-NODE-5537-length-13940-cov-7.183940_pt1 | contig 13940 bp, 12 predicted proteins | sample MGYA00521270_ERZ842401 | MGnify/ENA primary metagenome ERZ842401 (study PRJEB31892, sample SAMEA3878208) | bioreactor metagenome | biome: Moose rumen | place: Sweden | collected 2011-10 | study: EMG produced TPA metagenomics assembly of the PRJEB12797 data set... | reverse complement strand
GGCGCCAGCGGTACCGCAAGAGTGCTACGGATTATTTTACCACGCTCAGCGGCGGGACCCTAACACCGCTACGAACGGTACCCGATGAGCGATATTATCAGATTGATGACGTTTAAGACAAAAGAACAGTCAAAACCTTGGAATGTAAGGCGTTTAACATTGTTTCCATCGCGCTGCACCTCCATACCATCAGAATAAGGGTTGATGCCTATTATTTTAGTGTATGGTACTTTGATACTGCGCGTTTGTCCCATGAATATGATATTCTTGTTAGTGACGAATAGGCTGCCAAGTCCCATATTCTCCATGTAGCTGGTTTCGACCGGATGGCCTTTGAAGCCGCCTGTTCGGTATGTGACCCCTTTCATAACTCTAAAAGAAAAACCACTATGGCTACCCACCATTTCACGTTTCACCTTTTCCTGATACATCGTAACATTGTTGTAGCGCCAAAGGACGGTTTCGCCCTTTGTCAGGATGATGGGGGCTTGGATATTATAGCGTGGTGTCCGTCCTTGTTGTAGGTCGGTAAGGATGGAGGCCTGTCCCAGTTCTTCAATGGCAGTACCCTTGAACGTCGCGGGCAGGTTGCTTAGTGACAAGCCAAGAGTGGTGACATATTCATCCACCTTGTGCTGTTCCGATGGCGACATATAGCCATCTTTGAGGAAGTTCTTTCCGGCTTGCCCCAGCATTTCATAGTATGCGTCTTGTTGTAGCTGTATATTCAACGGCATGGTTTGCATCACCTTTTGGGATATCTGGAGAGAAAGCTGGAGCGTTTTCTTGTCAGTAAAGTACTCAGCCATAAAGCCGCGAAGCATCTTTTGGCAAAGCCTGCCAAGGGAGCCATTGGCATTGATGGCGTTGTATGAGACACCAATGTAAGCCAACAAGTCTTTCACTTTCTGTAAGTGTGGTGAGTGGAAAGGCCAGTGAATGACATTCGTCCACTCGTCCAAACACTTTGCTGCTGAAGCTGCTATATCAGCATCAGTAGCATAGTGTCCTTGTCTGACAAGTGATACGACACGCTGTAACTCAGAAGCTGGCGTTGAGTTTCTAAAGAAAGAACGCAAGGCTCCCTCCAAGATGGTTATACCTTGACAGTGCTTCTCCTCACATTCCTTATGGACATGTGAGAACACCCCTGCACTCTTACCACAATACTTACATGTACCCATCTTTCTTTTCTTTGTTACAAGCGTCTTTATTTCCCCTTGCAGTTTGCCATTATGCCTTAATGTATCTCTGTAGTGGCGAGTTGGGCTTATCTGGAATAGTACGATTCAGCAATCCTGCATTCACTAACTCGTTGATGAACTTCTGAATATTCCAATGCTGATATGTGACATTGATATGGTCTAAAATCTCCCTGCTGCTGCGTTGTACCATACAATACATCAGCACTTCTTGCTGTTTGGCAGAAAGCACCAGAGTGTCAGAGCCACTAACAGAGCTACTATCAGAGTTACTAACAGAGTCACTAACAGAGCCACTAACAGAGTCACTAACAGAGCTACTAACAGAGCTACTAACAGAGTCAGAGTTAGTGCTTATGCCGTTGTCTAAGTTTGGGCGCTTGAATGTTATCCATACAAACAGGCCGTCAGTGCCGTATTCTGGTTCAGGCAGCCCCACACTTTTACAGGCATCCATCATCCTTTGCACACCAGTCCCCCAACTTTCCAGAAAACCTGTCTTGAATAAGGTCTCCGCAATGATAGGGTTCTGGGGATAAGACCGGTGCGACTGTTTGATGGTCTCAACGGTCAGTTCGTTAGGCAGATGTCCTGTGTTCTCGATTTCCACGCGGTCATCAAAAACAGAAATGCCTACACTTCCGCTGGGTGAATCGAGAAGTCTGTGGCACAGAGCATTGGTCAGGGCCTCGCGCAACGCTTCTACTGGAATCTCTAACCTTTCCTCTCTGCGCAGCCCTTTGATGACACCACTCTGATTCAAGTGCTTAAACAAGAAGGCCATACCAGCATCCAGTAACTCGTAAAAGTTTCCTTTCACACGCATGTTGTCGATGAAAGCCTTTTTCTCCGTCCCCCGGAATCGCGCCATCCGCAACAAGAGCTGTGGATAGGATGTTGTACGTTTGATAAACAAGGCAGCAGCTGCATTCTTGATTTTCCCGTCATCTATCATGGCCAATTTGTCAAGTAGCCCCCACGTGTCATCTGTCGAAGCCGAGGCGGGCATACGTCCCCTGTCAACACCATACGCAACAGCCCCCTTGATACGATTATCGTCCAAATCCTCAATATGGAGATTCTCTGGTGTCTGGCTTTCCCATGCGAAACGTGCAGGGTTACTCCTACGCAACCGCTCCTCAAACATGGAACGGGGCATAAGCACCGTAGTACTCTCAACCTTATAAAAAGGTCGGCCATCGTAGGTGTATGGAGCGTCGCCAAACTTTGCACCATCGCAATGCACGCCTATCACGCTGAACCCAGGTCGTTCAGGAATGTCAATTATTTGTATTGGCAAACTGATGGCAGGCTCTATCTTGGTCATCTCGTGTGCTATTTCCCTTTGAGTGCTGTCAGATACGTTCTGTCCCAAGATCTTCAGGTCTGGCGTGATGCCAAAGAACAACCAGCCACCATCAGTATTCAGGAAAGCACACAATGCCTGCATCCCCTTCACGAGTTCACTCGTAGTCTTTTTCAGTTCCAAAACTCGGTTCTCGTCTCTTGCAATAATCTCTTTTATTCTGTCTAAATCCATGTCGTCTGCAAAGTTACATTATTTTTCTTTAATAATTATGTCTTGAAGGATATTTATAGCAACTGCTCTTTGGACGAAATTTCCATGTATTATTATCGTTCGTAAATTAAATCTATACCTGCCAGCCGAAACACCTAAAAACTCGAATTATGATAATACTTTCTCTATCTCGTCAATATCGCTTATCAGCACTTCATATCCCTGGGTCTTTGAGAATCCCGTTGTCGTTTCAGTAAGTTCGCCAACTATTCCCAGTTCCTGCAAAGGTTTGATAATCCAATCGTCGTAGAATTGCCAGTGGATGAACGTGCGCCCTGCAAGTTGGCGGGCGTATTTCTTGACATACTCAGGAACGCGGCTTGTCTGTTCCATTTGCGGAGGCTGTGGAAGGTACGTCTGCTTGCAGTCCTCGTACTCTTCCTTGATGTCGAAGCACATATCCATGACCTCTTCTGTAGAGACGTATGCACACTGCACACGGGTAAAGTCGCCACCTGCAAAGTAGAGCATATCGCCGTTACCCGTCAGTTTCTCAGCCCCTATGCGGTCTAAGACTACGCGGGAGTCAGTGCCGGTGGTAGTGCGGAACGCTATGCGGGTGGGAAAGTTCGCCTTGATAGAGCCTGTGACAATCTTCGTGTCAGGACGCTGCGTAGATATAATCATGTGAATACCTACGGCACGGGCTTTCTGTGCGATGCGGCAGATAGTCGTTTCCATTTCACGCCCCTTTGACTGTAGGATAAGGTCGCCGTACTCGTCAATCACTACAACGTAGTAGGGTAGTTTTTCGCCAATGACACGCCCTTTGTCAATAAGATAGTTATATTCCTTGATGTTTCGGACGTTATTGTCCTTTAACAGCGAATATCGCTTTTCCATGAGCCGTATGACAGCTTCGAGCGTTTCCTTTGCATCGTCAACATCGGTGATGACGGCATCTTCCATGTAGGACAGTTTTGCAAGGTACGGCTTCTCGATGTTGTTATATACCGAAAGTTCAACCTGTTTCGGATCAATCAGTACAAGTTTCAGTTCGTCGGGCTTCTTCCTGTTCAGTAGTGACATAAGGATGACGTTCAGGCCGACGGACTTACCCATGCCCGTTGCACCCGCCACAAGCAGGTGGGGCATATCTGCAAGGTCAGTGATGAACGTCTTTCCGTCAGTGGTCTTTCCGATAGCCAGTGGCAGTTCCATCTTGCTTTCTTGGTACTCGTCTAAATATAACATATCCAGCATCGGAACAATCTCGCGATTCCTATTCGGAACCTCAATGCCTATCTTTCCATTTTCTAAAGGAGCTATGATTTTTACTTTCGGAACACCATACGAAACTGCTATGTCATCTTTGAGATTGCGAATCCTTGAAATCCTCGTATTTTGCGAGGGAGTAAACTCAAACATAGTTACAATTGGCCCAATATATACTTCAATATCATCATGTTCAATGCTGAGGGCATCAAGTACTCTGGTCATTGCTATTCTTGCCCGTTCTCTCTGTATTTGATTATTCATGTTCTTCTGTATTTTGTATTAACATTGGTGAGCAATTCAATAGGATATCAATGTGCTTGTAGAATTTGCCGTCGGAAAGTAACGTGTAATAGCGGTCGATAGAGACGATAGTACGTCCGTCGGAGAGGATGATACCTTCCTTGAACCAATCGGGGAGCGTAGGCCGTTTCTCGTCGGAGGAAACGATAAGGGATGCAGGAACGCGGTAGCGATTCCATCCCTTCGTGCGTATGCCTGCCGTCTTTTCGTCGAGACGTTCAACCTTGACCGCCATAACGTCGCCGCTTGGCAGTTTCAAGCCAGCAATCTTTCCGACAAGTGCATCAATGCCATTTGTAAATTCCTCACTTTCTGTACTTGACTGTTCTTGTAACTGGAGATTAGGTGCAATACCAATCCCGAAAGCAATAGAATTAAATACATGAAACACTAAATCCTCCTTATATCCGCATGATTCAGTAAATTCATGGATATATTGATTCCATTTAGTTCTCCAACCCAGACTATTTGAATCAAGCGAGAGTATTTTCTCCGGGTAACCCATACCGATAATGTCTCGAAGAACCATCTTCGCAGCAGGAAAATCCTTGAATGCCTGATAATCAAGTAGGAAATTGATTATCTGAGCATTAGCTATTATATCCTTTCCTTTAAGAGATATGATTTCTTTTATCGCCTTATGCAGTTCCATAATTGTCTTTAGTTATTGATTAATGAGATTTATATGGCAAATCAATTTTTTCAACATCAAAATCATCATATCCAACATATCCCATATATGCTTTTACATTTTTCATAACAGAATCATTGTTATTTGAGCCTACATATATCTTGGTTAAAGCCATTTTATCTATATGATACTCATAACAGATCCTTAGCTTCCCGTTTCTAAAACAATAATGAAAGTTGTTGTTAAAGGGCTGTACTATCAGTCGAATTTCTGCCTCATAATGAAAACAAGGATGTTTAACCCTAATCAGTTCAACACTTTCTTTCATTACGGCAAATTTCTCGCAATTGTCTTTATATTCTTGAGGATTTAAATCAGGGAAGCGTTTGCAATAATCACCATATTTGGTTTCTGCATCTATTGCTTCATATCGGTCTTTTACTGCTTTTATGGCTTCACTCCTTTCTCGTATGGTTTCCTCGTTGTAATCACATTCTAAAAGCTTAACAAATATTCCAGTCTTTATTCTATCTGTTTCGATTTCCAAAGCAATGCCTGTTGCATCGTTAGCATATTCTTTCCACATAGGTAGATTGTCGTATCGTTTACATAAAGATAAAACATATCTGTCTATGTTATTATAATTCCAGTGAGGATAGTATTTTTGCTGGACCTTTAATATATATTCCCCCTCCGATTTGTCATCAAACTCCTTATAATTAGTCAGCCAAAAAGACAATTTATCTTCTTGGACTATTAACGGCAAATTCTCCAATTTGGTATAGTGATATAACCTCATGATGATTTTAAACTAAAATACTGCAACAGGATATATTGATAATTTCTTGCATTTATCTTCGTAGAAGAATCCATCATTCTTATGCAAACCTGAAAGAGTACTCGAAGACACACGACTAGGATCAAAGGATATTGCATTGTTTTCATCACACTGTGAAGAAGTCCAATATCGACAACCACCCAACATCCAATAACAATATGAAGCTATTCTTTTAATAGTATGAATACTTGGTAAAAACCAATTACTTGTATTGGACATTGGAACAGGAGTAACTTGATTTAATTTATCTATAGTTGCGAAGGCTGGAAAATCTTGAAAACTTTTTATTTGAATGAACTGTTCAGACTCTACTTTGTCTAATCTGTCATAGTGATTAATATCATCTTTAGTATAATGTGAATGTGGGAAAGGCAAATCATCTCGTTTACTAGACCATTCCCACTCAGTTTTTAAAAATAATCCTAGCTGAGAAATAAACTTATATCCATTACAAATAGGAGAAATAGGAATGATATATCCATGAGACCATCCTTGTGATATTTCATAATCTGATGGCTGAGCCAATAATATATGTGCAAAGGCTGTTTTTGTGTCACTCAATTCATGTGAAAATGAACCATCTTCATACAAAATGTCACCAGTTTGTAAAAGTCCCCTATCTATAAAGTAGATGTCAATATGTTTGTCTATTGGATTAATGCCATTATCAGCGCAATATTTTATAGCATCAATGAGGCCAAATCGTGCTTCATCCTTTACAAATTGAAGCCACTGGATATCACTCATTCCCTTTGCACAGTAGATACAGTAAAAGTAACAAAACATACTGTTCTCAAATCCTTTTATCTTATGCTGTTTTAGGGCTTCTCGGACAGCATTAATGGAGTTGTAGGATTTCTCGGAAAGAATGTGAGAAAAGCATTCATTATAATAATTTATGGCTTCAAGAAATAAATCCAATTTCATGTGAATGTCCCCCATCAATTTAAGATGTAATGAAGGAATACTGGAATTTGGATTCTGTGATAGAGCTTTTTCCATAAACCCTTTTGCCTGCTGATATTTTCCTTCATTGTAAAAAGATAGAGCGATTGTATAAAGGTCTGTTGGATCTACATTTGGCTTGTTCGATTGTTGATGAGCGACAGGAGGCTGTTGCGTCTTAATCTCGGGAATGTCAAAGAACAAGTCTACATTAATATCTGGCTTTATTCTAGGTTCATCATTTTTTTCATCAGTAAGGCCCAGAGCATAGGCTATAGACTCAAAGACATAAGCAGCCAATTCCTCCTTATATCCACATGAATCTATAAACTCATGTTGGTATTGCAGAAATTTAACTTGCCACCCTGCAGTGTTTCTCAAAGCCAATATTGACTCTGCATATCCTGCGTTAATAATGTCACGAAGGATTAATTTTGTTGCAGGTTTCTCCTTGAATGCCTGGTAATCAAGCAGGAAGTTGACTATCTGGATATTGGCTATTATCTCTGTTCCTTTGAGAGAAACAACCTCTCTAATTGCTTTATGTAATTCCATATTTTTAAATTCTATGAGATAATTAACCTATTTCCCAATATAGCACTATTTTAGATATATTTCCAATATAATAAAAACAGGCTTCATTAAGAGTGCCAATAGTCAAGACCCTATATGGATTCTTGAAAGTGTCCTTATCAATGCTTGAATACGACTTATCCAAAATGCGTCCTTGTTGGTCATATGTAACCATGTTTATATTTATATGATCATCATAATCTTCTTTTAGAATGTTCTTTATTTTTCCATCTATCTCAATATTGAGTGAGAGATGAGCGGTGTTCCCATAGACCATGTATGAAAAAGATGGTATAAAATTTGCTCCAAGTTTATTCCAATTTCCTTTAAAGTCGATTATACTATTTAGATATGCAATACACTCTTCCTTATATTGTTGTTCAAATTTATCCCCTCTCATATTAATCTCTTCATGTCCAAGACTAAGTTTTGATACATCAAATATCCTTGATGGTTTAGGTTTTTGAGCAGGAGATGGTATCTTTATATTTTTTAAATTGATACTATTAATATAGCCTAAAGCATAAGCAAGAGATTCAAATACTAAATTAACCATGTCAGGTTGAAAACCAGTGGCTCCCACAAAATTATGTATAAGAGAAACTGTTTGAGTGTTCCACTTCCCTAATGATAATAGCTTTGATGCATATCCTTCGCTAATTATGGCTTTTAATATATATTTTGTTGATGGACAAGAATCGAAAGATTTAAAATCATCCAGGATATTTACAATTCTTGTTTCTTTTATAATATCTTGGCCGTCAGTCTCAACAACAGTTCTTATTGCTTTATGTAATTCCATAGTTAACTGTTATGAACTTGATTTGATAATGCTTTGGAGAATTGTTGCATCAGCAGATCATACTTATAAAGCAACTTGATACGGGCGTCTTGGGCACGCTGCAAGTCCTGCTTGGCATAGTCGAGGTCGATGCGTGTCTTTTCGTCTCGGATGAACTTGGTGGTGGCAATCTTGGACTCCAGCATCCTGATGCGTCCGTCTGTCTGACGGATACCATCACAGACAATGTTTATCTGATACTGGATGAAGTCTGTGATGTGGGTACGCAGTTTGTCTGGATTATAGACGAAGGCGACAGACATGTCGTCCTTGCTACCTATTCGGCTGAGTTGGGGCAGGTCTGTCTCAATGGATTTTGCTGTTGCCTCCCTGCCTTCATTGACCAGCATCTTCACCACCTGGATGTAGAAGTTCACCAGATTGGCATCCTCGCCAAAGGAATCGTCCATACCATCAGAACCAAGGAATACTGCCCAAGGGAAGTGGCCGTCGCCCTCATAGCAATAACGGAACTCGTTGATTGCCTCAGAATCGCAGAGCGATGTGGTCTTGTTGAGGAAACATCGCTCATCCCAGGGTATGGGGAATTTCCATAAAGAATCTTGCTGGAAACTGACGCACTTGCCATCGCCCAGGTGGAAAGCCAGCCAATAGTCAGGTGTCTGCACATAGACCATCAACGTACATCCATAGAGTTTTTCAAAGGTCTCGCTGCTATGGAGTTCATCGAGATATTTCTGGGGAACATGCTCCTGTTCCCACTCGCTGATGGTCGTGTTGGCAGCGTGGTCGGCAATCTTCTGATTCCACTGATAGATGATGGACGAGAAGAGTTGGCGTAGTGCCTTGTCTATGGCGTTCTGCTTCTTGGCGACCTCTTCCGATGTAATCGCCTCTTCTGCAGTATAGGGCTTGCCCACAAATATCTGCTTGTCCACATTCCCCACAAAGGTTCTGACAGAATCACGAATGACTTCTGTAGCCATACGGGCACCCACATCGCTGCGGAAGTATCGCTCACCTCCATGTCCGTCGCAAACAATGGCAATGGCCAGCCCGTCTTCATAGACGGCACCGAAGGAGGCATCCTGACAAGGCTTATTATCCGCCTTGTGGCTCTCACCCTGACATGAGAAATGATAACATTCCGTCATTTATCCCCAATCGTCTATATACTGGCTGCTATCTACATTATTTGCAGATGTGCTATTTGCAGTCTCTGCTCCGTCTATGTCTTTAGCGGCATCTTGGATTTCCTTAACTACCTGGTCTTGCTTGGTAGTGTCGCCTGCGGTGCTGCTCTTACTGCCAATCTGTGAAGAGGTCACGGCTACAACACGAATGATTTGCTTCAGAGCTTCGATGTTGTGAACGGGAATCACGGCTTCAGAAGAGCCAGTGAAGTCCTTCAGCACATCCTTGTCAGCATCGTCCCCGATGGCAATGGCAATCTTGATGGCAGCTTTAAACCAGTTGTTATCTTTCAGCTTCCTTAGACCAGACGGGTAATCATCTGTGGGTCCACCGTCGGACAGAAGGATGATTGCCGGGGCGTATGAGCCGCTTGCCGACTTCATGAAGCCAGAACGAGATAACTTGGATGACAATTCCTGACAAGCCTGGCCGAGAGAGGTGAGGCCTCCGGCTACTACGTTTTGCCAAACAAAGTCTGGGGCCAACTTCGGTTCATCATAGAGCCAAGTGCAGCCACTTGAAAATTCGAGAGCGGCCACCTTGATCTCAGCATCAGGGTTGGAATCCGAAATTTCGCCAATCATAGGCAATACATTTTCAACAGCATCGTTTACGGCACCAATCTTATTACCTTCCATACTTCCGGAGGTGTCAATCAGGAAGAAGATGGTCATCGTCCTACGAGGAACGCTTACGGTTTCGTCTAATAATCCCATAATTCATTATATTTTTAAGTTATGCTTTGATTTCTGCTTTTGCGCCTGATGCGCCTTTAATACTGGAACCGAAAGAGATTTTCAGTCCATTTAGGACTGGCATAAAATCCTTTGGCCCGACAACTTTCACCTTTCCACTTGGTGTGTCCACATGCCATGCAGCAACGGTGAGGTTGCGAATGACATAGAGCTTGTTATCTTTCGGGAATACGTCAACCTCTCCGTCAGCCACGTTGTCATTGTCAATATAGAGCTTCGTGCCGGGAGTCAAAATCAGGTTGCGGTTGTTTATCTTCAACTGTCTGTTGGCATTGACGTTCTGACCACAGTTAATGCACTGGCATTTACCAGCACGGAGATCCAGGAATGTCTCTTCGTGGCAATTTGGGCACATCACCAATTCGTCACGAACCTGAGTGATGATTTTCTGCCAGCCCTGTTCAATGATACGCTTCTGTGGATTCTCCAGCTTTTCCTTGCTAAATTCCTCAATAAATGTGTCTTTGAGGAGTGATGGGAACAGAGGCCAACGGCGTATCACATTCTGGTGTACGCCACGAACAGGCAAGTTGGATTTGTCCGTCGGGTCGTAGATAAAAAGTGCTTCACTTCCATAGAAGCGTTTCTCGAAAGCTTCTGTCATACAGGGGCAGGCTACGACCTTGGCACCCTCAAAGGGATGGTTGGCAAAGAAGAGCATAAAGAGGATGACCGACAGAGAGAAGCGGTCGCTGTATTTGTCGGGCTTTCCTCCTGCGACAATCTCAGGAGCCATGTATCGGGCTTTGCCCATGATACCAGACATTTCACCCTGCGGCATCACGTTGTCATTGTCACAGATAAGGACATCACCATCAGTCGGGCGAATGAAGAAGTTGCCATCGTTCAAGTCTTGGTAGCTGTAGCCGTGCAAGTGCAGTTTCATGAAGCCATCGCAGATTTTCATGGCAGCGGCCAGCATTGCGTCGAATGACTTAAAACTCTTCTTGGCCAAAAGGTAGTTGCCAAACTCAAAGTAGTCATTAGGGCGCAGACGCATGATATAACCAAAGCTGCCTTTCTGCTTCTCGGTCAGATATTCCGGCCATATAAAGGCGTCGCTTGGTGCCTTGGCGTTTACGTTATGCTCCAAGTTCTTATAGAAAGCATCGCTGGGCGGGTTGTGATACCACTTCAAGGCCATCTGCTGGCCAGCCAAATCAACGAGGTAGACGATTCCCTGTCCACCTCTGCCAAGTTCCTTGATAACTTTTGCTGATGTTCCAATCGTCAGCATAACGCTGTCATTAGGTTTCAGTTCCATATCTATATACAGTTTTAATATCCACCACCACTGAGGTTTACGCTGCTTGCCATCTCTATACCACCCGAATTGCCGCAAGCAGGACAAGTCACTCTCTCTTGACCGTGCCAACAAACGACTGAGCCACAATTGCCACAGATGTAAAAACGTTTCGCCCCGCAATGAGGACATCCGGGGAAGCGTGTATCTAAAGAAATGGTACCATGAACTTTTTTGCTGTCAAAGCCTTCTCTGTGGGCTTTTGCTCTATCTATCTTGAAAGCCCACACGAACTTCAAGTCTCCCCGATACGGGTCAACTGTAATGCCAAAAGGCTTCTTCGCTTCCTCGCATTGGGCGAGAACAGCAAACGCCTCATTGCTTAGCCTTGTTATCTCCATAACGCAATTTGACTATCATCAAAATGCCGATATGCGCTCCCCGCTCGGCTGTTCATTGTTTCAGGTTCAGTATACACACGAAAAACGTGGAGCCAGTTCTGTGCTTGAAAACAAGCGTTGGCTTAAAAAGCCTCCGTCTTCTCCCCCTCGGCATAGTGCAAACACTGCGTGATTTGCCCTCTGCTCTCGGCTTATCGAAAACGTAACCTTGCGGTGACGTTTTCTCGCCTCGGCATAGTGCAAACACTGCGTGATTTGCTCTCTGCTCTCGGCTTATCGAAAACGTTCAGAAAACGCCTTTGTATGTATGTGTCCCGCCCTCCTGTGATTACCCAAAGGGCTTTCAGCATTCAGAAAGGACTTTGCAAAGATAAAGAGATTTTTTTACAATACAAACTATTCTACAGAAAATTATCAACAAAAGTACTTTCGCAAACCTTGTGAAACCATAAGAAAGTGTCCTGCTCGACATCCCAAAGGGTGGCGCTTGTTCCGAAAGGTCATAAGAAAGGCAGAGCGGTGAAAGCCAGAACGTTGATTAGCGAGACCCATTGACTCACTATCAGACCTTTTCTGTCGATAAGAATAATGATTGTAATCTCGTAGTCGCATTTTGTCATTCAACAATTGTTTTTCAATGCTTCATTGACCACGAGTTCTCTGGGCAGCGTTATGTTCTTTAGGCGCTTATACCAAAGATGCTCAGAGCCTGTGATGTGTTTTCGGGCGTGACCACTGATGATGTAGTAGCTGGCCATGTACTCATCCATCATTTCCATGAAGACTTTCTTGATGCGCGAGCACTTTTCGTTGATGGCATTGTCTAACGGATTTACCAAGTGGTCAATGCTTTCGACAATCTTCTCTTTGTCCATCATCTTTGCTGTGGCCATGTAGTAACCGGTCAGCTCCTCCCGATAGTCGGCCAGTTGTTTGAACTCGATTCCTTCGGGATGTGCCAAGAACAACAGATAGACGGCTTTGTGCACGGGTTGCAGTTCCACCTCTCTGTTGCCCAAATCCACCAGAAAGAATCTGTAGTCATTCGTTATCAGCAATCGGCTCAGCTTTGCCCGAGCAGCCTCAATACGCAGTTCCTCCAATAAGGGCGCACCGAGTGCATGCAGCAAGAGATCCTTTCTGCCCATAGCCTGCAACTGTATGGCAAGATGCTTCAGCTGTTCGGCCAGTTCTTCTGGAGAATGGTGGTACGCCTCTGTCATTCTTTCACATCCTTTACAAAATCAACCAACCACCGTTTCCATCTGTCGATGACCGTTTCCTGTCTGTTGGGAATAGTGATGGGCTCCTCTGTATCATCAAGCACAGCATGCGTATCCTCTGCATCCTCTGTTATAAAAGTAGGTTCTTCTGGTGCTGTTTCAACCTCGAAAGGAAGCTCCTGCTCCTGGGTCAGGACCTGTGACACCATCACTTTCTTTGCCGGCTTATAAAGCAATGGGATTAGGTCTTCGTAGAAATCATCCTCATCATGGTGCACGTCCTTCTCCACTTCATAGCGGAGAGAGTCTTCTAAGCCTGTAGCCAGAATCGTCACCTTTGCATCCTCTCCCAGCTCATTGTCAGTCGCCGTACCCCAGATCACCTCGATGTTAGGGTCCAGCTGGTCGAAGAAGTCGTCAATCTCCTGCAGTTCACGCACGAAGATGGGATGAGTGTCACTGGAGTAGATATTGAAGAGGATGCGCTTCGCACGTCCGATGTCATTGCCGTAGAGTAGCGGAGAATCGAGCGCATCAAGAATAGCCCGTTCCACACGATGCTCACCACTGGCGCGCCCCATGGCCATGATGGCTCCGCCACCATCCTTCATCGTTGTCTCCACATCGCGGAAGTCACTCTTGATCCCCCCGTCGCTGGGCAGGGTTATCAGTTCCGCTATCCCCTTCACGGCGTTCATCAGGATATTGTCCGCACGTTGGAAAGCCTCTTTCACCGACAGGTCTGAGTCGGCATAGACATCACACAGCCGTTCGTTGTTCACAATCAGCAGCGCATCTACGTTTTTGCGCAATTCGTCGACCCCTTTTAGGGCTTTGATGATTTTCCGTTTCTTTTCAAAATAGAATGGGATTGTCACCACACCCACTGTCAACAGTCCCATCTGCTTTGCCACACCGGCTATCACGGGGGCAGCACCCGTGCCTGTGCCACCACCCATGCCAGCTGTCACGAACACCATCCGCGTGCCGTCGCTCAGCAGTTTCTCTATGTCGCTGATGAGATCGGAAGAGCACA
>ERZ842401.5536-NODE-5536-length-13941-cov-2.757886_pt1 | contig 13941 bp, 13 predicted proteins | sample MGYA00521270_ERZ842401 | MGnify/ENA primary metagenome ERZ842401 (study PRJEB31892, sample SAMEA3878208) | bioreactor metagenome | biome: Moose rumen | place: Sweden | collected 2011-10 | study: EMG produced TPA metagenomics assembly of the PRJEB12797 data set... | reverse complement strand
AGTTGAGATGACAGATGTTTCATATTACAATCCACTCTTACTTGTGAAAGATTTTGGGGCAGAGGGGGAACCGGTTGTTTCTTCAGATTTCATGACAAATGGAGATGTACCGGCCTTAGCGATGAAGGAGATTATAGAGAACCCGGTCAATCCATTCACGGGGAACAGAGTTAGAATGTCTACGCCTGACGAAATCCAGGTTCTTACAACATCTGAAAAATACAATATAGTATACAACAATGGTAATACATTTGATACAAGCGACGGAGAATGGCTTTCCGTCTATGACGATATTTTTTCGAATAGTAACTGGTCGATATATCAGAAATAAAGGATAAAGGATTGATATGCAGGCAGTAATACTGGCAGCAGGGATGGGGAAACGATTAAAAGAATTAACCAGGCACAACACAAAGTGTATGGTGAAAGTGAATGGTGTGCCGCTTGTTGAGAGAATGCTTCATCAGCTGGAGAAGTACAATGTGTCACGCATTGTGATAGTAATAGGGTACAAAAAGGAGGAACTGATTGCATTTGTAAAAGGCTTAAATTTGAAGACTCCTGTTGTTTTTATAAATAATCCTGTCTACGATAAAACAAATAATATCTATTCACTCTCATTGGCTAAAGAATATCTTTTGGAAGAAGATACAATTCTTCTTGAATCGGATCTTGTTTTTGAAGATGAAGTTCTGGAAGAACTAATGCGTGATAAGCGCCAAACACTGGCGCTGGTGGATAAATATGAAAGCTGGATGGATGGGACGTGTGTCAAAGTAGGGGAGGACGATAGTATTGATGCTTTTGTGCCAGGGAAGCGATTTAATTTTGAAGAGATAGCGGAGTACTATAAGACAGTAAATATTTATAAATTTAGTAGGCACTTTTCTGCGACACATTATGTACCGTTTCTGGAGGCATATTCCAAAGCGCTGGGCAATAATGAGTACTATGAGCAGGTACTTCGCGTTATAACGATGCTTGACGATCCGGAGATAAAGGCTAAGAAGCTTACTGGGCAGAAATGGTATGAGATTGATGATATTCAGGATCTTGATATCGCAGAGTCTATTTTTGCTACAAAGGAAGAGGAGAAGGTAGAGCGTTTACAAAAGCGATACGGTGGTTATTGGAGGTATCCCAAGCTCCTTGATTTTTGTTATTTGGTCAATCCTTACTTTCCGCCTAAAAGGATGATGGATGAGATGAAAACGAATTTCGACACCTTGCTTACGGAATATCCAAGCGGAATGGAGGTTAATTCTCTTTTGGCCGCGAAAAATTATGGGGTGCATCAGGAAAATATTGTTGTAGGGAATGGGGCTGCTGAATTGATCAAATCCTTTATGTCGTATATTTCGGGGAAAACGGGGTTTGTCAGACCAACTTTTGATGAGTATCCAAATCGTTATCCAGAGAAAGATTCCGTAGTTTATATGCCGGAGAAGGAAGGGTTTCGTTATTCATCAGGTGACTTAATGAATTTTTTTGAGGATAAGGAGGTTCACAATTTGATTGTGGTAAATCCTGACAACCCTTCTGGAAATTATATTCCGCATAAAGAAATGCTGGATATTGTGTCTTGGGCAAAGGAAAGAAGTATTAATATTCTCATTGATGAATCCTTTGCCGATTTTGCAGAAGATAGCGATCATTCTCTTTTGACTCAAAAATTTCTGGATACGAACGAGCACGTTACTGTGATGAAGAGTATTTCAAAATCGTATGGAGTCCCGGGGCTAAGATTGGGAGTCCTTGCTTCTGGAAACCAGGAGTTGGTTGCTTGGATGAAAAAAGACATCTCCATATGGAATATAAATTCCTTTGCGGAATTTTATATGCAAATTTATGAGAAATACCAGTGGGATTACGAGGAGTCCCTTGCTAGGTTCCGTAATGAGAGAAAAAGATTTCAAAAGGAGTTGAGTAAGATTCGTGGTTTTGAAGTATATCCTTCTCAGGCGAATTTTATATTGGTAAAAGTGAATTCTAAAGTGAATCCCAGAGGTCTGCTTACGAGACTTTTGGTGGATCACGGAATCTTGATAAAGGAACTGACTACCAAGACAAATGGAAAAAACTATCTGAGGATTGCTGTTCGAAAAAAGCAAGATAATGATCGTTTGCTTGCAGCTTTGAAGGAGATTCTTGATTGAATGAAGATAATAACACATGAGGATATTGAGAATTTAAACATTTCTCCTATACAGTGTTTTCGATGGACAGATCAATTGCTACGAAGAAAGAAAACAACCATTTTGCCCCCCAAAACTCACATGGAGATGGAAAAGGGAATATACTGTAATGTTATGCCTTCAATTTTACTAGAAGAGCATTCGGTGGGGGGAGTAAAAGTTGTGACCCGTTATCCGGACCGAATACCATTAATGGACAGCAAGATTCTTTTGTTTGATATGGAAAGAGGATATGTGAAGGCTATCTTGGATGGAAATTGGATTACAGCGATGCGGACAGGAGCGGTAGCGGCACATTCCATTTTGCAGTTTGCAAAGAGGAATTTTGCTAAGGTTAGTTTTATTGGCCTCGGAAATACAGCTGGAGCGACACTTTTGATGCTGGATGCCGTACTTCCTTCGGAGAGACAATTGGATATTCAACTTCTTCAGTATAAGAATCAGGCTGAGCAGTTTGCAAAGAGGTTTGAGGAAATATCACGGTTTCGTATTAAGATTATAGCGGATATTTACGATCTTGTTACTCAGTCGGATGTTTTGGTTTCTTGTGCATCTTATGTGGAGGAAGATTTTTGTGAGCCGGAGTGCTTTCCGAAAGGGATTCTTGTCGTCCCCGTTCATACAAGAGGGTTTATAAACTGTGACCCTTTTTTCGATAAAATCTATGCGGACGATATGGAGCATGTAAGAGGATTTCGCTATTTCTCCAAGTTTCGCTATTTCGCTGAGGTTAGCGATGTACTGGATGGTGTCGCAAAGGGAAGAGAAAATCAGGCTGAAAGAATTTTAGTATATAACATTGGCATTGGAAGTCATGATATTAATTTCGCGGCACATATTTATGAGATGATGCAGGGAGTCGAGACTGGTACGACGACCAAAGATGTGGAATTTAGAGAACCAACGGACAAGTTTTGGATTTGAAGAGTGGAAAGAATGATACTGATGTATATTGACCCGGCTACCGGCGGGATGCTCTTTTCTGTCGTAATCGGTATTCTGGGAACAGTGATTTATGCAATAAGGGCACTGGCGGTAAAGCTTAAGTTTTCTTTTGCCGGGGGACATCGTGGTGAAAAAGAAAAAGATGTGTTACCATTTGTTTTTTTTTCAGACAATAGGAGATACTGGAATGTCTTTGAACCGATTTGCGATGAGTTTGAACGACGGGGACAGAAAGCTGTGTTTATGACTGCTTCAGCCGATGATCCTGCGCTCGAAAAGCCATATGAACATATAAAGACAATGTTTATAGGAGAAGGAAATCGTGCTTATGCAAAATTGAATTTTTTGAAAGCTGATATACTTGTGGCAACAACACCTGGACTGGATGTTTATCAGTGGAAAAGATCTCGCGATGTGAAATGTTATATACATATTCCACATGCCTGTACCGGAAATATGCTTTATCGCATGTTTGGACAGGACTATTATGATGTAGTGTTAGGTTCCGGAACATACCAGATTGATCAGATACGGGAATTGGAAGAACGGCGTGGACTTCCGAAGAAAGAGATACCAATACTGGGTATTCCCTATATGGATATGATGAGGGAGCGATTGACGAAGGCTGGAACGGTTCCGGAGCATCCGGTTACCGTACTTTTGGCTCCGACGTGGGGAGCAAGTGGAATATTCAGTAGGTATGGAGGAGAAATAATAGATGCTCTGCTTAGTACCGGATATCATATTATTGTTCGACCGCATCCACAGAGTTTTATTACAGAAACTGAGATGATAGAAGGTATCATGCAACAGTATCCGGAATGTGATCAGTTGGAATGGAACCGGGATAACGACAATTTTGAAGTATTGAGAAGAAGTGATATTCTCATTTCGGATTTTTCCGGGGTGATTTATGATTATGTCCTTGTATTTGATAAACCCATTATTTATACAGATGTTCAGTTGGATAAATCACCATACGATGCGTGGTGGTTGAAAGAGGATCCGTGGAATCTGCGGGTCATCCCTAAATTAGGCTTGCAGCTTACTCCTGAAACATTCTCAGAGCTGAAAAAAATGATTGATACATGTCTAAACAGTCAGGAGTTCAAAAGGGAACGTGATAAGGCGAGAGAGGAAACTTGGCAATGTATGGGAGAAGGAACAGCTCTTACGGTTGATTATCTTTTAAATAAACAAATAGTGTTACATGAAAGAAGGAGTACTGAAACTCAAGAGGTAAGGAAGGAGAACGGAAAAGATGTTCCAATATCAGCGTAAAGAGCGAAATTCGGCTTTTTTTAGGGGGGGGGTATGCACTTGCCTTATTTCATGTATTTTTTTGTTTGTTGGTTGTTCCAAAGTCGATTCGATTGGGTCTTATGCAGACGATGTAAACGTTAATGATTCCAATAGTGTAACCTTGAATTCGTTTCAGCTCAGGGGATTAATATCACATAGAGGATATGCTGTGGAAAATCCGGAAAATACGATGTCTGCTTTTCGAGCTTCTGTAGAGCATGGTTATAAAGCCATAGAGACGGATATTAATATCAGCAAAGACGGAGTTCCGGTTTGCATGCATGACATAACACTCGAAAGAACTACTGATGGAACCGGAGAGTTGACGGAATATACTTTGGAAGAATTGAAAGAACTGGATGCGGGATCCTATTATGGCATGCAGTTCGAGGGCGAAGAAATACCTACGTTGGAAGAATTTCTTCTGCTATGCAAAGAGAATAATACTTATGCGGAATTGGATCTGGTTAGAGAACCTATATTTTATGCTGACAATTTGCAGAAGGTATATGAAGTCGTAAAGAAAACCGATATGATAGATAAAACTATATTCACGATTTCGTCGGTGCAATTGAGCGATTTGGTTTCACTGGATACGCATTTAAACATATGCTATGCATCCCTGATAAATGAGAACGAAATGAAAGAAGCGCTGAAATATATTGAATTATGTGATACCATGATTGCGTCGATTCCATATGGATACTATACTGAGGACTTTGCGAGTAAGTTACATGATAATCATTTTATGATAAAGGTATGGACGGTAGATGATGTCGAACTGGTGCAGTCATATTTCGATGATGGCGTTGAGATGGTAATTACAAACAGCATTTTACCAGATGATGTAAGTTAAAGAGTAGTAAAAAGAGATTGGGAAAACGTTGATTAAAGCGTTTTCCATGCAAAAGTGAAATGTTTGAGTAAACTGTAATGGGGATGAAGTGTGTATATCATTAAGGGCTTTTTGATCATAGCAGTCATGCTTTTCTGCTGCATTGAGGTGGGAAAGCTATGGAACAGATCAGGTAATTATTTGGAAGCAGCATTGATTGGATTTGCAACAATGCTGGCTGTTTTTAATCTTTTCTGTATTCCGATGCATATTTTTGGGGTGTCGTTTACGGTTCTTTGCATTTGCTTTTCGGTGTTTCTGATAGGAGCAATTGTTACGTCGCTTATTTTGACATTTCGGAGAAGGAGGAGCTATACTCTCCTAAAGTACAAACCCGGAATCAATGTTTTCCTGATTCTTGCTATATGCATGATCATACTGCAGATCTGGAGACTTTTCGTATATCAGCCCCAGATTTACGGAGATGATGAGACTTACCTTACCATGGTGAATGATATAGTGACCTCGGATCGGATTCAGGGCAGGTATATAGAAAGCGGAATAGAAACGGAACCCTTTTCATTGAAATATATGGCAACCTCTTATTATCCGTTTCTGGCATATTGGTGCAGAATCTTTCACTTTCATCCACTGCTTCTCTGTAAGACTTTTTTGCCGATCTTGACGACACTGTTTGCTTATGGTGTTTTTTTGCTTCTCGGAGAATTCTTTTTCAAGGAAGATATTAGAAAAAAGGGGATGTATCTTCTCCTTGTGACCTTGCTTGTAGAGTTCGGTAATATTTCCTATCACTTTTTCCCGAGGAAGCTTTTACAATGGCCTTGGCAAAGCAAATCCGTTTTATATACGATCCTGATGCCGCTTCTATTCTATTTGTGTATTAGCTTGATGAACGAGTCCATGAAAAAAAAGGAGACGATGCTAATCGGTACAGTGTTGTTTGCGAATGCCGCTGCATCTCTGATGGGCGTGGGCTTTTCTACGATTATGCTTTTTCTGATTGGTGCAGTACGATCTGTCCATTTTCGAAGAGTTGGAATTTTCGGAAGAACCATACTTGCATGCATCCCCACGGGGATTGTGCTTTTCGGCGCGGTTCTTACCACATAGGGTGATCATATGGCAGAGCAGTGGAATCTGATACGGCAGCTTCATCCATTCTCTTGGTCAGATAACATCATTTATTTTGTGATTTACCTGGCATGCCTGGCAGTTCTTTTCGTATGTCGAAAAAAAGAGGATTGGAAAGAAGGATATCGGGCTGTTTTCTGGTACTCTATTGTCGTGATGATCCTCGTCTGCTATAATCCCATTTTTACGAGGCTGACGTTTACCACCCTTTTCTGGTATGATATGTCTGTGTATGTTCGGGTATTCCTGCTGTTACCTGTTCTTTTTACCGCTGCATATGTTGTGACGGGACTTTTATCGAAGCTGCCGCGCATTCCGGGTGATCTGGTGTTCGCCGGGATCGTGGCTTTGATCATTGTCTTTGGGAAAACCTGTTGGAACCAGGGGATGTATGTTCCGGCAGAGAATCCCTATAAGGTGAATACCCAGGCCGTACAGATCTGTGATATGATAGAGGAGACATTGGATCCGGGCGAGAGATGCCTTTTGGTGATGCCGGCAAAACTGGATGAGGTTTACGGCACGGAGCCCGTCAGCTGGGGAATCCGACAGTACGATTCCAATGTAATTCTTTCCACATCATTTCCGACGAAGGTATCGGAAGCAGAGATCGAATCGGGAGAGTTTGAAACCATGCTATCCGATATGGAGGAGCGGCGAGAGGAACCGGTATACGTTGCATGCCTTCGGGATAATAATGTGGAAGAAGCGATGGAGTCTTACGGTTATCAAAAAATCGGAGAAACAGAGCATTTTTTCGTAATGCATAAAGAAGGATAGGAAATGAAATCGAATGTTAAATTCGATCAGATCAAAGGAACAATAGCGGTTTTGGAAAGCCTTGGCGAAACGGTGTTGCTCGCCTTTCTTTTTTATCTTGTCTGGAGAAGCGGATACTCTACTACAGCAGCATTTCACCCGTATTTCGGACGAGGAAAAGTGGTCCTGATGATTGTCTATGCAGTGATCATGTATGCCATGCTGCGGATCTGCGATGGCCTGCAATTCGGGAATCTTCGGATCTTGGACAGTACTCTCTCTCAGTGGGTGGCAGCAGTTCTCACCAATATTCTGACGTATCTGCAGCTGAGCCTTATGGTGAACAAACTGACAAAAGTAACACCGATTCTCATCCTTACCCTTTTGGATTTTGCGGTGATGCTGGGATGTATCTTTGTTTTTTCAAAGATTTATCGTATTTTTTATGTTCCGAAGGATATGCTGATGATCTACGGATCAGAGGGAGCAAAGGCGCTGAAAAAGAAAATGGATCGGCATCTGGATCGATATCACATCAACGAGATGCTTGATGCATCCATGGGATTTGAGCAGATTCTAACAGAGATAGAGAAGCACGATGCGGTGCTGATCAATGATATACCAACGCAGCTTCGTAATGATATCATTAAGCATTGCTATCAGAACAGCATTCAGGTATACATTGTTCCAAAGATATCGGATATCATTCTCCGGGGAGCGGGAGATGTAAATGTTGTGGATACGCCGGTGGTTTTGGTTCGAGGAAATGGACTTTCCCCGGGGGAGGCTTTTTTAAAGAGAGTATTTGATATTGTTCTATGCTCCCTGTCGATGATTGTTGCAGCACCAATGATGCTTGTCGTGGCGATTATGATCAAATTGGACGACGGAGGGCCCGTGTTTTATCGACAACGACGGGTCACAAAGGATGGTAGGGAATTTGACATCCTTAAATTCCGTAGTATGATTGTAGAAGCCGAGAAAGAAGGAGAAGTGATCCCGGCGGAGAATGAGGATCCTCGGATCACGCGAGTGGGACGCAAGATCCGTTCTTCGAGAATAGATGAAATACCCCAGATTTTGAATATTTTAAAAGGGGATATGTCTATCGTTGGTCCGAGACCGGAACGGATAGAGCATGTAAAGATGTACACGGAGCAGATCCCGGAGTTTACGAACCGTTTGAAGGTAAAGGGCGGACTCACAGGGTATGCGCAGGTTTACGGGAAATATAATACGACAGCATATGATAAGATTCGCTTGGACTTAATGTATATTGAGAATTATTCCATATTGCTGGATTTTAAGATCATCATTCTAACGCTTCGGATCCTTTTTAAGAAAGAAAGTACAGAGGGATTCGATAAGCAGGTGAAGACGGATTGACCACATAGGGAAAGAGTTGAAGATACTAATTGTTAATTCAGTTTTCGGAACCGGCAGTACCGGTCGGATTTGCGCAGAAATGGCGGTAGATTTTGAGCAACAGGGCAATGAGGTACGGATTGCCTATGGCCGAAACAGCACCGTCCCGGAGCAGTGGAAGGAAAAAATCTATCGAATCGGAAATGACAGGGATGTACGCTTTCATGGCATTTATACAAGACTGACGGACCGGCACGGCCTTGCTTCTCGGAATGCGACAAAACGATTTCTTCGATGGGCGGAAAACTTCGATCCGGATGTCTTGTGGCTCCACAACCTTCATGGATATTATTTAAACTATGAATTGCTGTTTGACTGGATAAAAACAAAACCGCAGGTGAAAGTAAACTGGATGCTCCATGATTGCTGGTCATTTACGGGGCATTGTGCCTACTTTTCCGCTGCAAATTGTGAAAAATGGAAAGTGGAGTGCAAGGAATGCCCACTGAAACAGGAGTATCCGAAAAGCCTGCTTTTTGACCGAAGCAGGGAGAACTATCACCGGAAAAAGAAGTCCTTTCGGGGCGTGCAGCAGATGGAGCTGACCGTTCCCTCCCATTGGCTTGAGAGACTGGTTCAGGATAGCTTTTTAAAGGACTATCCGATCACGGTTTGTCCTCATACAGTTGATCGGACGGTATTTCATCCAACTCCCGGGGATTTCAGAGAGCGGTACCGTCTTACGAATAAGAAGGTCATACTGGGAGTTGCTAACGTCTGGGAAAAACGGAAAGGACTCGAGGATTTCCTTAAATTGGCAGAGAGGTTGCCGGAGAATTACCTGATTGTTTTGATTGGCCTGAGCGAGAAGCAAAGAAGAGATCTTCCGGGGAATGTACTCGGATTATCACGAACAGACAGCCCGGAGGAGCTTGCTGAAATATATACGGCTGCGGATGTATATGTAAATCCAAGCGTTGAGGAAACTTTTGGATTGACCGGATTGGAAGCGGCCGCCTGTGGGACAAAAACAATCTGTTATAAAGGAACGGCTTGTGAAGAGGTGGCAGAGTCAACCGAAGGAGTTGCTGTTGAACGGGACACGGAGGAACTGCTCGCAGCGATAAAGTGTGCTGTGGAGGGCTGAACTGAAAATGAAAAGACTGGCAGTGATGCCTGCAAGAGGAGGAAGCAAACGGATTCCGAAAAAAAATATACGCGATTTTTGCGGAAAACCGATTATCGCTTATTCGATTCTGGCGGCGAAGGAGAGCGGCTGCTTTGATACGGTGATGGTTTCTACCGACAGTGTCGAGATTGCAGAGGTAGCAAAGCAATACGGAGCGGAGGTTCCTTTTCAGAGAAGTGATGAGAATGCGAATGACACGGCGACCATCAGTGATGTGCTAAAGGAAGTCCTTATGGATTACGAAAGTCAGGGGAAGCGGCTCGAGGAGGTTTGCTGTCTCTTCCCGACAGCGCCTTTTGTGACCGCGGAAAGGATCAGGGAAGCGTTTTCAACACTAGAGAAGAATCCTGAGGCAGATACGGTGATGCCGGTAGTAAAGTTCTCCTATCCGCCGCAGAGAGGTCTTGTGATAGAAAACGGATCACTCATAATGCAGCATCCAGAATATGGAAAAATAAGATCGCAGGATCTAGAGCCGCTTTACCACGATGCAGGTCAATTTTTGTGTTTTCGAGTTGCGTCATTCCAAGAATCCGGTGATCTGATGAAGACCAGGCTGGCACCACTTGTTTTATCCGAATTGGAGGTGCAGGATATCGATGATGAGACGGATTGGAAACTGGCAGAGCTAAAATATCGGTTTTTGCATGGAAGCAAATAAGAGGAAGATTTGATGGAAAAGCTGGCAATTCAAGGCGGAAGCCCGGTTCGGGAGAAAAAGATATACTACGGCAGGCAGTGGGTCACGGAAGAAGATATTGAGGCCGTGGCAAACGTGCTTCGCGGAGACCTGATCACCTGTGGCCCAAAGGTCTCCGAAATGGAGCGACTTCTTGAAAGATATACGGGAGCAAAGCACGCGGTTGTTGTCAGTAACGGCACTGCGGCGCTTCATTGCGCCTGCCTTGCGGCTGGCATTGGCCCCGGAGACGAGGTGATCACGACGCCCCTTACTTTTGCAGCCAGCGCGAATTGTGTGCTCTACTGCGGTGCCAAACCGGTTTTTGCGGATGTGGATCCGAAAACTTATAATATTGATCCGAAAAGTATCCTGGAGCACATTACAGAGAATACCAAAGCGATCATAGCGGTTGATTATACCGGGCAGGCGGTTCAACACAGGGAGATTCGCGAGATCTGTGATGAACATCATCTTGTTTTTATTGAGGATGCTGCCCATGCAATCGGAACTTCCTATCAAGGGAAAAAAATCGGATGTCTCGCAGATATGACCTGTTTCTCCTTTCACCCCGTAAAAACCATTACCGCGGGAGAAGGAGGAGCGGTTACAACAAATGATGATAAACTTTATAAACGATTGGTGCTGGCGCATACCCATGGGATTACGCATGATGAAGCGGAGATGGAGGATGCTCCGCATGAAGGTGACTGGTATTATGAGCAGATATCTTTGGGCTATAATTACCGCATGACCGATTTTCAGGCGGCGTTGCTGGAGAGCCAGTTATCGCGGATTGAGGAGTTTAAAGCCCGGAGAAAGGAAATTGTAAAAAAATATGACGATGCATTTTCCGGTTTGAAAGGAATCATACTTCAGAAAGAAATCCCGGAATCGGATACCTGCAGGCATTTGTATATGATTCGTTTGGATCTGGATCAGCTAACCTGCACACGCCGTGAATTTTTTGATGCGATGTCGGCAGAGGGCGTACAGTGCCAGATTCATTATGTTCCGGTTTATTGGTTTCCATACTATAGGCATCTCGGATATGAAAAGGGACTTTGCCCGGTTGCAGAGAAAATCTATAAAGGAATCATGAGTATTCCGCTGTATCCTCAGATGACAGATGGGGATGTTGAGGACGTGATAAAGACTGTAAAAAAAGTGACAGGATATTATTCGCAGGAGAATTGAAGATGCAGGAAAAGATTATGCCAAGCCGTCTGGATCGCGGCTTTCAAAAATATCAAAAAGAATTTGAGGATAAAGCCCTTTCCGTATTACGAAGTGGCTGGTATATTCTCGGAGAGGAATTAAAAGCCTTTGAGAATGAATTTGCTTCGTTTTTGGGAATAAAGCATTGTATTGGGGTCGGAAATGGACTGGATGCTCTCTGGATCGCCTGTCGGATCCTTGGGTTAAAAGAAGGAGACGAGGTCCTTGTTCAGGGTAATACTTATATAGCCAGTGTAATGGGAATTACAATCAATGGTGCCACGCCGGTATTTATTGAACCGGATGAGTTCTTTAATTTGGATGCGTCAAAACTGGAGGAAAAGATCACAAAACGAACGAAGGCGATTATGGTGGTTCATCTCTATGGACAGGCATCTAATATGAAGCCGATAATGGAGATTGCAAGGAAGCATCATCTGAAAGTGATTGAGGACTGTGCCCAGTCCCATGGAGCGAAGTTCGAGGACCAGATGACCGGCACCTTTGGAGACATTGCTTGTTTTTCATTTTATCCCTCAAAAAATTTGGGAGCTTTTGGGGATGCCGGAGCGATCGTAACAAATGATGATGACCTTGCTCAGAAGGCCAGGGTGTTCCGAAATTACGGCAGCGAAAAACGATACTATAATCAGGTTGTCGGAACGAATTCAAGACTCGATGAGATGCAGGCAGGATTATTGAGAGTACGGCTTTCACATTTGCAGAAATTAACCGCGAAACAAATGAAATTTTAAGCATTGAAGAAAGAATACCGGAAGAAGGTATTTCTTGTCAGAGTGCTGCCTGGATATCCGAACAGGGTGTGAGCAAAGTTTTAGCAGGCGGAATGGGCGGACGTCCAATGATGATGTTTGCTCAAAACGGAGTTGAAGTGATTGCAGGCTGTCCGGAGTTACCTATCAAAGAAGTTTTAGAAAAATATATGGCAAATTCTCTTGAAACAGGAGCAAACGCATGCGGCGGCGAAGGTTATGATCACGCACATTGCCATCACCATGGGTAAATAAAAAGAGTAGCAACATTTTTAATTGTAAGGAGTAAACAATGAAAATTCATCAAATCAGAAATGCAACAATTATAATTACGTACAATAATAAAAGATTTTTAATTGACCCTTGGCTTATGCCGAAAGATTTTATGCCGGGGTTTGAGGGGGCAATGAACAGTAAAGTCAGACAACCGAGAGTTGATTTGCCAAAAGATTTTGATATAAATCATTTACCACTGGATGCGATTATATTAACCCATTTTCACCCTGACCATTTTGATGAATTTGCTGTAAAAGCATTGGATAAAAACATTCCGTTCTATGTTCAGAATGAAATAGATTTGAACATTATAAAAAATTTTGGATTTAATGATGTTCGTATTATTTCTGAAAACGGAACAGATTTTGAGAGGATTACATTATATAAAACTCAATGCCAGCACGGCAGACGTGAAGTTGTAAAACCGATGTGCGAGCAAATCGGAATGCCTTATGACGCTATGGGAATAGTGTTTAAATCTGACAAAGAGAAAACATTATACGTTGCAGGGGACACAATCTGGTGTGATGAAGTAATTACGGCTATTGATAAATTCAACCCTGAAATTATTGTTATAAATGCTTGCGGTGCTACTGTATTGGTGGGTGAAGGCGAAAGGTTGATTATGGATATTGAGGATGTTAAAGCAATATCAAATTATGCAAAAAATTCAACCATAATTGCAAGCCACATGGACACAGTAAGCCACTTAACAGTTACAAAAGAAGATATAAAAGCTCTAAAACTAAATAATGTTGTTGTACCTGATGATAATGAGATTTTGGAATTTAATAATTAAACATATTTCAACACAATAAATATCCATAACGTTTTTGTTAATAATTTCTTGAAAAATAAAATTTACTACAATATTATAAATTTAGTAAGGTATTTTTACTCTAAGTTCGTATTAGAACAGTTATTATCGACATTAGGCAATCAGCCGAAATGCCCCTTACAGGAAGAGGAATTTTTGGAAAACAACATAACGGAAGAAAGGCATGAGCCTTCCATAAATCCGTGGCTTATTACAATACCTCTTGTTACGGCTGCCTTTTTGTTTGCACTAAATGAAACAATTGCAAATGTTGCGCTGCCTTATATTGCGGGAACAATTTCTATAAGCAGAAATGAATCGACTTGGATTGTTACAAGTTACTTGGTTGCAAGTTCAATAATTATTCCGGCTATTGGGTATTTGTGCAAAGTTTTCGGGCGAAAGAAATATTTTATATTCAGTATAGTTTTATTTA